>BFBZ01000144.1_pt1 | contig 95918 bp, 84 predicted proteins | sample 1888401 | NCBI WGS metagenome assembly BFBZ01 (sample SAMD00112614, study PRJDB3348) | symbiont metagenome | host: Chara braunii
AGTCATCATTACCCCGTATGAACCGCTAGAGCCTGTCGGCGAAGACTGATGCGGTTTAGGGTGCAGCGTCGACATGGCCAGTCAATGACATGCTCACCCACCCCCACCCGCCGATTGCGCACACATGCAGCCGGGTCATCACCAGCAGGCCGTGCAGTCCACCCCCCTCCCACTTGCAGCACACGGTCATGCCCCTGTCGCAGCAGGTGCAGCGCCTGACCTCGACAGGCCTTGCCTAGTCACCGCCACAGCCGCCCGGCCCACCCGCTATACCTCGCCGATACGCCGTGTTCTATGCACTGCAATGACTTAGCGCGGGGTGGCTAGGAAGTGCCCTAGAGCAATTAGGAAAACGAATTGAGCGCCATCGAGAATCGAGCGATGAAAAGCTCAAATTCCGCTCCGCGTGGCGTAACTCTCACCGTCCCGCTCGTACTCTTGGCGATAGCTCCAACTGCGGCGATATGGTGGGAGTACACATGGGCTGCGGCGCTCGCTTACCGCTCTCTGTACGTCGCCATCGTCTACGTAGCTCTAAGCGCAGAAGCGTGGATTGATTGGCGCCTCAAAGGTGTTGAAGCACGCGCGGCGGGTTACTCTGACCGACATTCCCAACGACTCAGCGACGCCATCAATCATCTAGCGGCGCGACGCGATTAAAGGCCCGTAGACGCGTTATTTCTCGCCGGGCGGGGCTAGTACCGGCTCGCCCGGATCGTTCGCGGAGCCAGGCGAGGGCAAGACCGGAGCGCCATGTTTAATCTCGGCGTCTTCCGCGAGGTCGCGGAATTTGTACGCGTGGCGCTGGGCCGTGATCCAAGGCATGTCGTCCAGCCGGATGTTGTTGACGACTGAAACAGGCTCAGGGGCGATGCTCTTTGCCAGCACCTTGTCGAGCAGCGCCGGGTTCTTCTTCAGGTACTCGACACCACCCAGTTCGCGGTAGGCCACCAGCGCGTCCTTCGTCAGCTGCTCGCGGAGCGACGGCGCAGGGGCACTTTCGGCGGACGGCGCTGGGTCTACCACGGCGAACTGCTCCGGGCGCGGCGTACCAAGGTCTGCAACTGTGCAGAGGCCATTTAACAGGTCTTCCGGGGTCCAAAACATTTAATTCTCCTTCAATTGTGGGGGTACGACAGCGCCGCAATAGGGACGGTGCAGGACGGTGAGGGACGCTCCTTCCTCCTTGTTAGAAACTTCGGAGAAATATTTTTATTCTTATAGACACTTTCGGAAAAGGCGTCCCTAACCGTCCCTCCGTCCCCCGGAGCGTCCCTATAACTCAGCATTTCGTCGGCCTCGCTCTGCGAATACCTTTGAGAAAGCGTGTATCGCCAGACTTGGTCGCCTCAACACGCCCCTTCGTGTAGGTTTTAAACCGCGAAGTGAATTGCGGAGCTGCGAGCGGCTTGGAACCCTCCCGCTCTGACCATTGCGCGTAGCTCGCATAAACATCCCCGGTCTTTTCCTTGCCTTCAGGGTCGAACACCCATCCCTCTTCGTCCATCCACCGGCCCATCTTGTCTTGCGCGCCCTTGTATTCGCGTACGTCAGCGATCAAGTGCGGTGGGGTCGAGCCGAGGCCGTCACGGCCCCATGCGACGCTGCCCTGAATGAGCCACCAGAGCAGCCACCGTTGAGCGTCTGGATCACCTTTGGCCTCGTCCCGCAGCCATAGATCGCCCAAAGGCAGATCAATCTCATCGTCTTCGTAGTCGAGCCGCGAAGGGCGCTTCCACCGCACGCGGAACGAGAATGGCGTCAGGCGGTCCCATAACGCAGCGTCGCCTTCCGAGACGTGGGGTAGCGCGTTCGTCAGCAGGATCGGCGTAAACGTGATGTCGTGAGCCGAGCCGCCCATGTATAGGTCGCGGGTGTTGAGTTTGTCGCCGCCCGTGACTTGCTTGACGATCTGCTCATTCAGCCGATCGGTGTCGCGCGACTCGGGCAAGAACACGATGCGTCGGCCGATGGCCATCGAAAGAAACGGTGTTGCGCCCTCCGGGTTGGCACCTTTGGCATTAGACATAAGTGCCGAAGCGGGGATGGTCTTCACATATTCGCCGAGTACTTTCTCCATCATCCCGGAGAGCACGCTCTTACCGTTCGACCCACGACCGTGCCAAATCTCCAGGGCGTCGAGCGAGTTCCGCCCGCGCAGCGATGCACCTAGTCGTCGCTGGAGATAACGCATGCTTTGCTCGTCATACGCGCCGTGGGCAGAGCCGGTGATCTCACGAATGAACTTCTGAATGCGGAACGCGCCTTCGCCGGTGGGCTCGTTCTCGCTGTACGACGCGACCGCACGCTTCAGGATTCGATCCTCTTGAACCTCTGGCCGGAGCACCCCCGTTCGTAGGTCAACGATGCCGTTGTCAACGGCGAGCACGTCTGGGTTTGCATCGAAGTCAGATAGCTTGGCTTGAAAATCGCGCCGACTCTGAATGTCTTCAAGAATCGCCTTCCGACCGCCGTTGGTAGAGCAGTGACCCGACGCCCACTTGCGCGTCATCCCGGCCTGCTTTAAGAGGGCATCTCGCTTGGCTGCGTGTTTCTCATCGTTTGGCATGCCGTGCGCGATAGCCTCCAGTCGCTCAGCGCGCTTGTAGTAGTGCAGGCCGACGATGTTGGTCTTCTCCAGCGGTCGCTCGTCATATTCGCGCCAACGACCGCCCTCCCAGAGCACCCATTTACGGGTGTCCACGAGGTAGCGAATGTTGTTGCTGCCGACGAGCCGCGCAAACTGAGTTGCATTGCCGCGGTCGGAGAAGTCGATATGGCCTTTGTTGAAAAGCTCTGCAGAACCAAGCGCATATTTGCGAGCGGCCTCAAGCTCAGTGACAGGCACCTGCGGGAGCGCCAGGAGAGCCTTGATGACGTCCTCGCTGCCCGGCCAGTTTTCGCGGTTTACGCCATAAGTGTTGACGAACCAATCGTCGTAGCCTTGACGACCGCCGTCCGCATCCTTTCCGAGGTCTGGGAAAACGGCGTGAACACCGAGAGCGTCCAACTGCATCGCATAGGTGGCGAGCGCCTTGCCGACGTTATCGTTGTCGTACCAGTCACCATCGAACAAGGCGATGTGCACCTTGCCGTGGGAAAGACCTTCGAGCAACTCGTTCTTGATCTGCTTGGCTTCGCCGTCATCGGTAGCCTCGCCGAAGCCCCAGCAGTGGTCGATGACCGCGACGGGAATTTCGGTCGTCAACGCGAACAGCAACGACTTCTTGTAGCCCTCAGCAACGGCATTGACGCTCGCACGGGCGAACGCCTGCTCCGGTTTGTCGCTGAGGGAGAGAATCGGGGTTGGCGGCGTTTCTCCCTTCTTGCCGATGTACTTGTCGACTTCGCGGTCGATGCGGTCTTTGTAGTAGTCTGCGGTGTAGTGGATGCGGTAGCGTGCGGCGTCGCCCATCGCCGTAAGCGGTTGCAGCGGGATGGGAAAGTCGTCGGGTACAAGACCAGATCGCGCAAGATCGCGCTCCATGAACTCCTGCGAACTCTCGACCATGTTCATCACGGCGTTCATGGCATTTCTCTCCTAAGCACAGCCACCAGGTGTAGCGCGCGCTCGTACCGATCAGCAGGCAGACGTTCAAACGTAGGCAGCGGCGGCTCGATCAGCGGCTCAGGCATATAGCGGCGCAGCAGGTGCCGATACTCCTTGCGAAACGACTTGATGCGGCTGTGCATCGGGCGTTCGTACTGGTCCTGATGGCTTCGGCGTTGCTGCGCCTTGAGTTGGCCATAGCTGCGCGGCTGGACGCCGAGGTCACAGAGCACAGCCACGAGCGAGCGCCCCGGGTACATGTAGAAGCCGGGTGGCAGTTTCATTTGGCCTCCCAGATCACCAGCCCGAGAAACCCAACGAGAACAATCAAGAGCCCAAGCTGCGGGTGAACGCCCTTGGCAACCTCCGCAATCAGGAACCCGAGGATCATCGCGGCAGCGCCATGCAGGATCGCGCGCATTTCAGTACACCCCACCTTGGGCTCGCTGGACTCGGGCGGCCTCTTCCGCAATGTCTCGCTTCAGGGCATCTTGCAGAGCCTCAGACACCTTCTGCGCTGCTGCGTTGCGAGCTGTCTCCGCGTCGATTTCTGCGCGAGCACGAGCAGCCGTCTCGGCACGCTTGGCGGCTTTGCGGGCAGGCTCGTCCTCGCGCCAAGCTCGGTAGTCACGCAGCCACTTCTCAGCTGTGTCGTCGCTGAACAGGTGCAGTCGACCGGCAACCAGATCGGGGACAAGCTTCGGGCAGCCCTTGTCGAGAACAATTTGCGTGATATAGCCATGGCTGATACTGAGTTCATCGGCCAAGTCGGCCTTCGTCCATTTACCAAAGGGTCCAGAGGCTGGCATTTCGGCTCCATGCGGCGGCTCAGCCGATGAGGCTGGACTACCAAAAGTGATTGGGGAAAAGCCCCCGGTGGCCGCGCAGGTCCGGGGTTTAAGGTGGAGTAATCGGCTTTCGTACCGACGAGTAATAGTAGATTTCCGGCGCTCGAAAGGCGAGAAAAGAACGCCCTGAACGCCGACTATCGTTCGTGCTCCACGGGGCGGATGCACGCCTCAACTTCGCTACGCTTGTAGAGCAATCGCTTGCCGAATTTGTAGGCAGTGGGAACGTGGGAGCGCCGCTTGCAGCGGGCGACGTGGAGAGCGTTTTCGGTGGTGCGGAGGTACGCAGCGGTCTCCCGGTGCGTCATCCACTCGGATGATGAGTTAGACATGGCTATGCCTTGAAGAAGATTGATGCGGGAATCAACTTCCACGGGCCACCATTGCGGTTGAGCCCGGTCAGGGGGTATGCGAGGCGCGAGGCCTGCATTTCACGGTCGCTTGCGTACCGCACTATCCCTGACCAAAGAGGTCTTGGAGGCATCATATCGTGGGCAATTCGGGCGTCAACGCGTATCGTTTGCGCTACGGCAAACTACCGTTCGTCTGAAAGTTTGCAGCTCAATTTGCTAGCGATTTTCCTAGCGAACTAACACCGCTATACGCGATCCTCCAAATGAAAACTATCGTTTACGGAATCCCGAACTGCGACACCGTCAAGCGCGCCCGCGCCTGGCTCGACGAACACGGCGTGGACTACAGCTTCCACGACTTCAAGAAACAGGGCGTTCCCGAGGCCGACCTCGACCAGTGGCTGAAGACGCCCGGCTGGGAGGCCCTGGTCAACCGAAAGGGCACCACCTGGCGCAAGCTGGACGAAGCTACCCGCGAGGGCGTGGTCGACGCAGCCTCGGCCCGCGCCGTGCTGCTGGCCAACCCCAGCCTGATCAAGCGGCCGGTGGTCAACTGGGGCCCGAAAAAGCCCGTTACGACGGGATTCGACGCCGAAGCCTGGGCTGTCAACGCCGTGTAAATCCCGGAACCCGGCCCGCCGCCCCGGCGTCGAAACCCGATCCGCAGGAGAGATACACCATGAACAATCGCACTTTTCGCACTCTCGCCGGCATTTCCGTGGCCGGCGTGCTGGCTGCGGGCACCGGCTTCGCGCAGGCCCAGCAGAACCAGGTGGTCCAGGCCCGGGTGATCTCCGCCACCCCGATCCGCGAAACGACCGGCAGCGACGTGAACTACAACGTCACGTACGAGTACAACGGGCGCCAGTACACCACCCGCATGAACACCCGGCCCGGCGCGACCATTCCGATCCAGGCCAGCGGCTACGGCGTGACGACCTCGCCGGTGGCGCCGCAGTCGCAGTTGCAGGCCTACCCGGTCGAGGCCAACAACGGCGGCTACGCCCCGCAATCCGGCGGTTCGCCGTGGGACAACGTGGTGCCTGAGCCGGGCGTCGTCGTCTCCAGCGCTCCGGCGCCGGTCTACCAGCCGGCACCCGTGTACAGCGCCCCCGTGTACACCGCGCCCGTCTACGTGGAGCCGGCCTACACGTACCCCTATGCCTATCCCTACGTCTACCCGCCTGTCGGCATCTCGCTGAACCTCGGCTATTCGCGCGGCTGGGGCGGCGGCTATTACCGCGGCTACGGCTATCGCGGCTGGGGTGGCTACCGCGGCGGCTGGCACCGCTGAGGCACGGGCTGGCGGCCCGCAGCGCCCGAGCCCCTAAAATCGAGGACTTTTCCAACCCTTGACGGGTGCGCCGCTGGTGCGGTGCGTCCTCGATTCGCCGGCCGCCCAGGCGCCGGCGCCACCCAATGACGACGACTACCGACACTCTGAACAGCGCCGCAGTGGCCACCAAGGCCAATGTGTATTTCGACGGCAAGTGCGTGAGCCACAGCCTCACGCTTGCGGACGGCACGAAGAAATCGGTCGGCGTGATCCTGCCGTCCACCCTCACCTTCAACACCGGCGCCCCCGAGATCATGGAAGGCACCGCCGGCAGCTGCGAATACCAACTCGCAGGTTCCGACGAGTGGGTCGCCTCGGGCCCCGGCCAGAAGTTCAACGTGCCCGGCAACTCCAGCTTCAAGATCCGCGTGACGGGCGAGCCCTACAGCTACATCTGCCATTTCGGCTGAACCGCGAACCGCTAACCGGACCCCTGACATGTCGACCATCCTCCAAAACGTTCCCGCCGGCCAGAAGGTCGGCATTGCCTTCTCCGGCGGCCTGGACACCAGCGCGGCGCTCCACTGGATGCGCAACAAGGGCGCCATTCCCTACGCCTACACCGCCAACCTCGGCCAGCCCGACGAGCCCGACTACGACGAGATCCCCCGCAAGGCGATGCTCTACGGCGCCGAGAACGCCCGCCTGATCGACTGCCGCGCGCAGCTTGCCAACGAAGGCATCGCCGCCCTGCAGGCCGGCGCCTTCCACGTCACCACCGCCGGCGTCACCTACTTCAACACCACGCCGCTGGGTCGCGCCGTCACCGGCACGATGCTGGTGTCGGCCATGAAGGAAGACGACGTCCACATCTGGGGCGACGGCAGCACCTACAAGGGCAACGACATCGAGCGCTTCTACCGCTACGGCCTGCTGACCAACCCCGCCCTCAAGATCTACAAGCCCTGGCTCGACCAGGTCTTCATCGACGAGCTGGGCGGCCGCGCCGAGATGTCGGCGTTCATGCAGAAGGCCGGCTTCGCCTACAAGATGTCGGCCGAGAAGGCCTACTCGACCGACTCCAACATGCTCGGCGCCACGCACGAGGCCAAAGACCTCGAGCACCTGAACAGCGGCATCACGATCGTGCAGCCCATCATGGGCGTGGCCTTCTGGAAGGACGAGGTCGAGGTCAAACGCGAGACCGTCTCGGTGCGCTTCGAGCAGGGCGTGCCCGTCGCGCTGAACGGCGTGCGTTACTCGAACCTGGTCGACCTGATCCTCGAAGCCAACCGCATCGGCGGCCGCCACGGCCTGGGCATGAGCGACCAGATCGAGAACCGCATCATCGAGGCCAAGAGCCGCGGCATCTACGAGGCTCCCGGCCTGGCGCTGCTGTTCATTGCCTACGAGCGCCTGGTCACCGGCATCCACAACGAGGACACCATCGAGCAGTACCGCGACAACGGCCGCAAGCTCGGCCGCCTGCTCTACCAGGGCCGCTGGTTCGACCCGCAGGCCATCATGCTGCGCGAGACGGCGCAGCGCTGGGTGGCACGCGCCATCACCGGCGAGGTGACGGTCGAGCTGCGCCGCGGCAACGACTACTCGATCATGAACACCGAGTCGGCCAACCTCACGTACAAGCCCGAGCGCCTGAGCATGGAAAAGGTCGAAGGCGCGTTCACCCCGCTGGACCGCATCGGCCAGCTGACGATGCGCAATCTCGACATCACCGACACGCGCGAGAAGCTGGGCATCTACACGCAGGTCGGCCTGCTGTCGTCGAGCGAAGGCGCTTCGCTGCCGAAGCTGGCGAACGACGGCGACGCGAGCTGATAGCGACGACCCCGGTCTCCAATGAAAACGGGCCCCTCGGGGCCCGTTTTTCTTGAGTGCGCTACTGCCGACAGAGTCGGGTCAGTCTCCGCCGCCTCCACCGCAGCCACCGCCACATCCACCACCGCCGTCGGATGAGCCCCCGTCGCCCGATCCACCACCGTCGCCGCTGCTCGACGACTCGCTGCCGCCGAACCCGCTGGCATCGCCAGCGCTGCCACCATCGGACGAAGAGTCGCTGAAGCTGGTGCCGCAATGTGAGTCGGAGCCGATGTGGCGCTCGACCGCCCGGCAATCGGGCACGTAGTGGAAGCCTCCGGCGATCGCGAACTTGATGTCCAGCGCAAACAGCAGCGGCAGGCGCGCCGGCTTGCGCGGATCGATGCTCTCCTCCTTGCAGGCCCAGTACCAGGTGCGGCGCAGGCCGTCGTTGCGCCGTGCGTCCCTGCCCAGCACCTCGGCCGGGCTGTGGTGCAGCATGCCGCCGAAGGCCGCCTTGCACCAGTTCTGGTAGCCCTGCGTGTGCAGGATGAACTCGTGCCAGGCCGTATCGACCACCTTCGAGGGCATGGCCACGAACTTGCGGTCGCTGCGCAGGTGCGCCATGAAAAACTGCCGCAGGCCGCGCAACACCAGTTCGGCGTCGCGCCGGCTGAGTTGCGGGTGCGCCTCGCACAGCTTGCCGATGAGAAAAGGCGGCAGCCGTGCCTCGCGGATGAACTGGCGCCGCAGGCTGGTCTCGAGGAACTTGAGCACCGCCGAGAAGAGCAGTGCAAACACGATCACCGCCACCACCGAGCCCCAGCGGCGCGTGCCCAGGAACAACGCGAGCAACGCAACGAGCGGCACCGCCCGGCGGGCCCACACCAGCGCGCCGATGCGGCGGCGGTAGTTCAGTTGCAGGAAGTCGAGATCCATGCCGCCGAACGGTCCGTCAGACTACCACCGGCTCAGGCTCCAGCCGGATGCCGAAGCGCTCGTACACGCTGGTCTGGATGGCCTTGGCCAGGGTCATCACCTCGCCGCCGGTCACCGGGTTCTCGCGGCCGCCGCGGTTGACCAGCACCAGCGCCTGCCGCTCGTAGACGCCGGCGTTGCCCACCGACTTGCCCTTCCAGCCGCAGGCATCGATGAGCCAGCCGGCCGCCAGCTTGATGCTGCCGTCGTCCATCGGGTAGTGAACGATCTTGGGGTCGCGCGCGATGATGTCGGCGCACTGCTCGGGCGTGACGGTCGGGTTCTTGAAGAAGCTGCCGGCATTGCCCAGCACCCGCCAGTCGGGCAGCTTGGCGCGGCGGATGGCGCAGATCCAGTCGAAGATGTCCTGCGCGCTCGGCGTGAAGTTGCCGGTCTCCTCCATCTTGCGTTCGAGATCGAGGTAGCCGACCACAGCCTTCCAGGGCTTGGGCAGGCGAAAGCGCACCCGGGTGATCACAGCCTTGCCCGCCAGGCCGAAATCGTTCGGGCCGCTGCGCACGTGCTTGAAGACCGAGTCGCGATAGCCGAAGGCGCACTGAGCTGCATCGAGGGTGAAGCTGCGGCCGGTTTCGAGATCGAAGGCGTCGAGCGAATCGAAGCGGTCCTGCAGTTCGACACCGTAGGCGCCAATGTTCTGCACAGGCGAGCCGCCCACCGTGCCCGGGATGAGCGCCAGGTTTTCCAGCCCCGGATAGCCGTTGCGCACCATCCACTCGACGGCGTCGTGCCAGGTTTCGCCCGCGCCGGCCTCCACGATCCAGGCACGCGGCGTTTCTTCGAGCAGCCGGAGGCCCTTGATCTCGACCTTCAGCACCAGCGACTTGACGTCGCCCGTCAGCACGATGTTGCTGCCGCCGCCCAGCACGAAACGGGGCGCGTCGCGCCATGCCGGATCGGCATGCAGCGCGGCCAGATCGGCCTCGCCGGCAATGCGCGCCAGATGCTGCGCACGCGCGACGATGCCGAAGCTGTTGTAGGGCTGCAGCGGGACGTTGGACTCCACGATCATGGGAGAATTGTCGCATCTGCACCCGTGAAGAATTCAGGAGAGAGTCCATGCCGTCCTTCGATACCGTCTGCGAACCCAACCTTCCCGAGGTGAAGAACGCAGTCGAGAACACCGCCAAGGAAATCGCAACGCGCTTCGATTTCAAGGGCACGGCCGCCGCCGTCGAGCTCAAGGACAAGGAAATCACGATGATCGGCGACGCCGAGTTCCAGCTCGTCCAGGTCGAGGACATCCTGCGCAGCAAGCTCACCAAGCGAAGCGTCGACGTGCGCTTCCTCGACAAGGGCGACGTCCAGAAGATGGGCGGCGACAAGGTCAAGCAGGTCATCAAGGTCAAGAGCGGCATCGAAAGCGATCAGGCCAAGAAGATCACCCGCATCGTCAAGGACAGCAAGCTCAAGGTGCAGGCCGCGATCCAGGGCGACGCGGTGCGCATCACCGGCGCCAAGCGCGACGACCTGCAGGCGGCCATGGCACTGATCAAGAAGGACGTGCCGGACATGCCGCTCACCTTCAACAACTTCAGGGATTGACGCACACCCCCAGGCTTGCCCACTTCGTGTGGCCGCCACCCCCCTCGCCGGGGGCAATACCGGCGGCCCGGCGGAGCCGGTTCCGCGGTATTCCTGGTCTATTCACGCCGAACAACCGGCACTTGGAGTAGCAAGCCTCGTATGAAAAAACTCGTCGTCGCAGCGCAGCTCTTCATTGCCGCTGCCGTGGCGCACGCAGCCGGTTCGGTCACCCTGACCGGCAGCATCGGCAGCCGCGCGATCCTGATCGTGAATGGCAATCCGCCCAAGACAGTGGCGGTCGGCGAGAGCTACCAGGGCGTGAAGCTGGTGTCGCTGCAGGCCGACCAGGCGGTGGTCGAGCTCGAGGGCAAGCGCGTCAGCCTGCGCATGGACACGCCGGTCAGCATCGGCGGCGGGGGTGGTGGCGGAGGCGGCGGCAGCCGCGTGGTGCTGTCCGCCGACAGCCGCGGCCACTTCATGACGCAGGGCGCCATCAACGGCCGGCCGGTCACCTTCATGCTCGACACGGGCGCGACGGCCGTCGCGCTCTCGGCCGACGATGCACAGCGCATCGGCCTGGACTACAGCAAGGGCCAGCGCGTCATGATGAACACGGCCAACGGCACGACCACCGGCTACCGGCTGCGCCTGCAGTCGGTGCGCGTGGGCGACGTGGAGGTGTATGACATCGACGCCATCGTCTCGCCGCAGGGCATGCCCTACGTACTGCTGGGCAACAGCTTCATCAACCGCTTCTCGATGCGTCGCGACGCGGACCAGATGGTCCTCGAGAAGCGGTACTAGTTGCTCGCCCCCAGGCTGCGCGCACTGCGTGCGCTTCGCCAACCCCCTACCGGGGGCGGGCCGGCCGCTTCGGGCGGCCGTGCGCGGCGGCCCTCGCGAACAGACTTCCCCTGCCGCTCAGGCCTGCGCGGCCGTGACGACGATCTCGATCTTGTAGGCCGCGTTGGCCATCTTGGCCTGCACGGTGGCGCGCGGCGGCGTGTTGCCGGCCGGAATCCATGCGTCCCACACCTCGTTCATCGCGGTGATGTCGTTGATGTCGGCCAGGAAGATCTGCGTCATGAGAATGCGCGACTTGTCGCTGCCGGCCTCGGCCAGCAGGCGGTCGACCATGCCGAGCACCTGCGTGGTCTGGCCGCGGATGTCCTGGGTGGTGTCGTCGGGCACCTGGCCTGCGAGGTAGATGGTGCCGTTGTGCACGGCCGTCTCCGAGAGACGCGGGCCGACGTGATAGCGGGTGATGGAAGCCATGGAGAGTGTTCTTTCTTCAGGTTGATTTCTTCTTGGAGCCGAGCTTCGACTCCGTGCCGGCCGCGAGCCGGCGGATGTTTTCGCGGTGCCGCCAGATCAGGAGCAGGCTCATCGCAATGATCGCGACCAGCGCCGTGCGGTCGAGCGGCCATGCGATGCCGCCGCCGATCAGGTAGTAGGCCGGCGCAAAGAAGGCGGCCACCAGCGACGACAGCGACGAATAGCGGAAAAAGACGGCAATGATCAGCCAGGTGGCGCCGGTTGCCAGCCCCAGCCAGGGCGCGACGCCCACCAGCACGCCGGCAGCGGTGGCCACGCCCTTGCCGCCCTGGAAGCCGAAGAACACCGGATACAGGTGTCCGAGGAACGCCGCCAGCCCGGCCAGCGCGGCAACACCCTCCCCCAGCCCCCACTGCGCGCCGAACTGGTGAATCAGGAACACCGGCACCCAGCCCTTGAGCGCGTCGAGCAGCAGCGTCGCGAGCGCCGCGCCCTTGTTGCCCGAGCGCAGCACGTTGGTGGCGCCGGGGTTCTTGCTGCCGTAGCTGCGCGGATCGGCCATGCCGAGCGCCTTGCTGACGATGACCGCGAACGAAAGCGAGCCGATCAGGTACGACGCCACGATGGCAATGATGGAAGGCAAGGTGAAACTCAAGACGGCACTCCGCGAGGGATGGTTGTTTTTCTATCCGGCGACGACCGCCAGAGGCAGCGGTTGAATTCAGAGGACGGTGGCGTCGCCATGGCGCCGGCTATTCTGCCAGCGCGCATTGCACGGGCTTCGCGCCCAGCAGGGCCACGCACACCTGCGGATCGATGCCGATCAGGTAGCCGCGCCGCCCGCCGTTGAGCACGATGCGCGGCAGCTCGAGCACGGTCGCCTCCACATACACCGGCATCTCGCGCCGCGTGCCGAAGGGCGAGGTGCCGCCCACCATGTAGCCACTGTGCCGCTGCGCCACCTCGGGCTTGCAGGGCTCGACCGATTTCGCGCCGATCTGGCGCGCGAGGTTCTTGGTCGACACCGTGCGGTTGCCGTGCATCAGCACGATCAGCGGCTTGGCGTCCTGGTCCTGCATCACCAGCGTCTTGATGACGGTGAACGGGTCCAGCCCCAGCATCTCGGCGCCGCGCTGCGCGCCGCCATGCTCGACGTACTCGTAGGGGTGCTCGGTAAAGGCGATCTTGTGCGCGCGCAGCAACTGCGTAGCGGGTGTCTCGGAGGTGTGGGTGCTCTTCTTGGCCATCTCGGTGGCAGTCCCTGGTTCAGGATTGCTTCAGGAAATTTATTGTTTTACGATAAAAATTTGCCGTATCCCATTGAATACCGGCTCACGCATGCAGCATACGCCAGCCCCGGCCGCCACGCCCTCGTTCTACCTGAAGCGCCACGCGCAGGTCGTGCAGGCGCTCGTCCTGGCCGGGGCTGCGCTGCTTGTCGCGCAGCCGGTGCTGCTGCTCACGGCCAGCGACTGGCTCGAAATCTTCGGCCTCGGCAGTTTCCTCGGCCTGCCCAACCTGCCGGCCGACGCAGCGGGCCGCTGGCGCACCGCGCTGGTCAGCCTGCTGCCGGTGGGTGGCGGCCTCTACGCGCTGCTGCATCTCTGGCGGCTGTTCGGCGAGTACGGCCGTGGCCGCGTCTTCGGCGCCACGGCTCAAGACGCGCTGGTGCGATTCGCGTGGGCCGTGCTGCTGCTGGCGTTGCTGCTTCCGCTGGCGCGCGGACTGATGACCGTGGCGCTCAGCATCGGCAACCCGCCGGGCCAGCGCTTCCTGTCGATCAGCATCGCGTGGTTCGACTGCCTGCACATCCTCTTCGGCGCCGTGCTCGTGGCCATCGCCCGCGTCATGGTCGAGGCCCGGCGCCTGGCCGACGACAACGCCGGCTTCGTCTGATCCCGCCATGCCCATCGTCGTGAACCTCGATGTGATGCTCGCCCGCCGCAAGATGCGCTCGCGCGAACTGGCGGAGCATGTCGGCATCACCGAACAGAATCTCTCGCTGCTCAAGAGCGGCAAGGTGCGCGGCGTGCGCTTCGACACGCTGGAGCGCATCTGCGAGGCGCTGCAATGCCAGCCTGGCGACCTGCTCGAGTGGCAGCCGCCACCGCCGCCAGAGGGCTGATGCGCCGCCCCGCCCTGACGGCGCTCGTGCTGGCCGTGGTGGCGATGCACGCGGCGGGGCTCTGGCTGCTGGTGGTCGCTACGAAGCCGCATGGCAGCATTGCCGGCCCGCCGAAGCGCATCGCCATGGAAGTGGTGCAGGTCGTGCCTCCCGTGAAGGCCGCGCCTCCTGCGCGGCTGAAGGAAGCAGTGCCGCGAGCTCCGGCCTTGCGCCCGGCAACCAGGCGTTCGACCATCGCCACTCGCGACAACTCGATCACGGCACCCACTGCACCGACCGCAGCCGCGGAGCCGCCGCAAACCACAAGCCTCCCGCCCCTGATCCTCAACTCGGAAAGCACCCGTCGCGCCCTGCGCGACGTGGGCCGCGAGCGCTCCTTTGCCGACCGGGCCAGCCAGGACCTCAACGGCAGCCCGCGCCCGGCCTTCGATTCGAGGTTGAGCGCAGGCGTCGCGGGGGCCGCGCACGGCGACTGCATGAAGGGCCAGTTCAAGGGCAGCAACATGGGCCTGTTGAGCCTGCCCGCGCTCGCGCTGGCAGCAGCCCAGGGCGAATGCGCCCGTTGATCTACTGACTCACGCCGCAGGGTCGCGGATTTCCCAGCGGATCTTGTCGATCTCGGCCAGCACTTCCGGCGACAGCGTGGTGCCGTACGCGTCCAGGTCTTCTTCCAGCTGCGCCAGCGAGGTCACGCCGATGATCGTGCTCGCCACCTGCCACTTGGTGTAGCAGAAGGCCAGCGCCAACTGCGTCGGCGTCAGGCCGTTGTCTCGCGCGAGCTGGTTGTAGCGCTTCGCGGCGCGCAGCGAATCGGGGCGGCCCCAGCGCTGCTTGCGCACCGATTCGTAGCTGGAGATGCGCGCGCCCTTCGGCGCATCCGGCCCCTCGATGCCGCTCTGGTCGTACTTGCCCGTCAGCAGGCCGAAGGCCAGCGGCGAATACGCCAGCAGCGAAACACCCAGCCGGTGCATCGTTTCGTCCAACCCGTTCTCGTGGCCGCGGCTGATGAGGCTGTACACGTTCTGCACCGTGGCCACACGCGGCAGCCCGTGCTGCTCGGCCAGCCGCACGAACTCGTGCACGCCGTAGGGCGTTTCGTTCGACAGGCCGATGGCGCGCACCTTGCCCGCCTTCACCAGCTTGCCCAGCGCCTCGAGCTGCTCGTGGATCGGCGTCTTCGAGGTTTCCTTCGCCGGGTCGTAGTAGATGTTGCCGAACAGCGGCACGTGGCGCTCGGGCCAGTGGATCTGGTACAGGTCGATGACGTCGGTGCGCAGCCGCTTCAGGCTGGCGTTGCACGAGGCCTCGATGTCGGCCGCCGTCATGCCGCTGCCTTCACGCACCCAGGGCATGCCGCGCGAGGGGCCGGCCACCTTGGTCGCAACCACCAGCTTCTCGCGCGCGCCGGGGTTGGCGGCGAACCAGTTGCCGATGATGGTCTCGGTGACGCTGTAGGTTTCCTTGCGCGTGGGCACCGAGTACATCTCGGCGGTGTCGATGAAATCGACGCCCCGCTCCAGCGAGCGACTCAGGATGGCGTGGGAGGTGGGCTCGTCGACCTGTTCGCCGAAGGTCATCGTGCCGAGGCAGATCGGGGTGACGTGCAGGTCGCTTTGACCGAGTTGGATCTTTTTCATGCGCGGGATGCTACCGCCCTGCCCCATGGCCCGCTGGCCGGCGCGCCAAAACCCGAGCGCCGCGCGTCCGAGCACTGTCCTGTGCCGGACTGCGTCAGTACAAAGGCCTCCTTATCATCGACGCCCATGTACCAAGCCCTCCGCCCCTCCCGCAGCGAATTCGTGCCCGTGCGCAACCTCAGCTACCACGTGCGGCTGTGGGGCCAGCCTTCCGACACGCGCCCGCCGCTGGTGCTGGTGCACGGCTGGATGGACGTGGCAGCGTCGTGGCAGTTCGTGGTCGACGCGATGGAAGAAGACCGCTTCATCATCGCCCCCGACTGGCGCGGCTTCGGCCTCACCGACGGCGGCGGCGTCGACAACTACTGGCTCGCCGACTACCTGGCGGACCTCGAGTGGCTGCTCGACCACTACGCGGGCGAAGGCGAAAGCGGCCGGCAGGTCGACCTCGTCGGCCACAGCATGGGCGGCAACGTCGCCATGCACTACGCCGGCGTGCGGCCCCAACGCATCCGCCGCCTCGTCAACCTCGAAGGCTTCGGCATGCCCGCGCGCAAGCCCGACGAAGCCCCCGCGCGCTACGGCCAGTGGATCGACGAACTCAAGCGCCTGCACCGCGGCGAGATGGCGCTGGCCGGCTACTCGGCCGTGGACGGCGTGGCCCGCCGCCTCATGAAGACCAACCCGCGCCTCACGCCCGACAAGGCCAACTGGCTCGCCAGCCACTGGTCGGTGAACCACGCGCAGCCCGACGGCAGCGAGCGCTGGCAGATCCTCGGCGAGGCGGCGCACAAGATCGTCAACGCACACATCTTCCGCGTCGACGAAACGCTGGCGCTCTATTCGCGCATCACCGCGCCGCTGCTGATGGTCGAGGCCTCCGACGACAGCCTGCAGGGCTGGTGGAAGAACCGCTACACGCTCGACGAATTCCACGAGCGCCTGAAGTCGGTCGGCAACGTGCGCATCGAGCGCCTGGAAGACGCCGGCCACATGCTGCATCACGACCAGCCGCAGATCGTGGCGCGGATGATCGAAGACTTCCTGGCGGCGGGCTGAAGCAATTCAACCGCGGCGCGATTCGCTGTCCAGGCTCGCCATCTGCGCCGCTGCATAGCGGTCGCCGGCGGCGGCGCCCTTCGGCACGGCGCGCTCGATGGCCGCGAAATCATCGGGCCCCAGCTTCACGTTCAACGCGCCGAGCGCTTCGTCGAGCCGCGTGCGCTGCCGCGCGCCGACCAGCGGCACGATGTCCTCGCCCTGCGCAGCCACCCATGCGATGGCGATCTGCGCGACGGTCACGCCCTTCGCGTCGGCGATCCTGCGCAGCGCCTCGACCAGCGCGAGGTTGCGATCCACGTTCTCGCCCTGGAAGCGCGGGCTGTGCGCGCGGAAATCCTTCGCGCCCGCGGCATCCTTCTTCCAGTGCCCACTGATCAGTCCGCGCGACAGCACACCATAAGCGGTGATGCCGATGCCCAGTTCGCGGCAGGTGGCGAGGATGTCGTCCTCGATGCCGCGGGAGATCAGCGAATACTCGATCTGCAGGTCGCAGACCGGATGCACCGCCGCCGCTTTGCGGATGGTGTTCGAGCCCACTTCCGACAGGCCGATGTGGCGCACGTAGCCCGCCTTCACCAGGTCGGCGATGGCGCCCACCGTGTCCTCGATCGGCACGTTCGGGTCGAGCCGGGCCGGACGGTAGATGTCGATGTGGTCCACGCCCAGGCGCTGCAGCGAATAGGTCGCGAAGTTCTTCACCGCAGCCGGCCGCGCGTCGTAGCCGACCCAGCCGCCGGCCGGGTCGCGCATGGCGCCGAACTTCACGCTGACCAAAGCCGCATCGCGCTGCGAGGGCTTCAGGCCCTTCAGGGCCTCACCGATCAGCATCTCGTTGTGGCCGCTGCCGTAGAAGTCGCCGGTGTCGAGCAGGGTGATGCCCGTGTCCATGGCTGCGTGGATGGTGGCGATGCTTTCCGCGCGGTCGGAGGGGCCGTACATGCCCGACATGCCCATGCAGCCGAGGCCGATGGCCGAGACCTTGGGGCCGGTAGCACCGAGTTGGAGTGTGTTCATTGGAGCTGTCCTTTCAGGGGAGCCGGACGCGATGGCGAGCGGCATGGCGGTAGTCTGGAAGCAAACACGCCGTTCGATAATCCGTCCGCCATCGCACGGGTTGTGCGGAAAAACGCACAATCTCGCGATGACCGAACCCGATCTCTCCGACTTGGGCGCCTTCGTGGCAGTCACCCGCGCGCGTGGTTTCCGGGGCGCGGCCGCCTTGCGGGGCGTATCGCCCTCCTCGCTGAGCGAGGCCATGCGCAGGCTCGAAGCGCAGCTGGACGTGCGACTGCTGAACCGCACCACGCGCAGCGTGACGCCGACCGAAGCGGGCCAGCGGCTGCTCGACCGCATCTCGCCCGCGCTGGACGACATCGCCGGCGCGCTCGACACGCTCAACAGCTTTCGCGACAGCCCCACCGGCACCCTGCGGCTCAACGTGCCGACCATCGTGGCGCAGCGCGTGCTGCCGCCGCTGGCCAGCCGCTTCCTGCGCACGCACCCGGGCATCACGCTGGAGATCACGACCAACGACACCTTCATCGACGTGCTCGCGGCCGGCTTCGACGCGGGAGTGCGCTACGACGAGAGCATCGCCCGCGACATGATCGCCGTGCCCCTGGGCCCACGCACCCAGCGGTTCGTGGCCGCGGCATCGCCGGCCTACCTCGCCGAGCACGGCGTGCCGAAGCACCCGACCGACCTGCTGCGGCACGCCTGCATCGGCCATCGCTTTCCCAGTGGCGTGCTCGCGGCCTGGGGCTTCGTGCGCAAGGGCAAGACCGTGAAGATCACGCCGAGCGGGCCGCTCATCGCATCGATGCTCGACCTCGAGCTGCATGCGGCCGAGTCGGGCCTGGGCGTGATCTGCACCTTCGACGAGTACCTGCGCCCTTCCATCGAGCGAGGCACGCTGGCGCCGGTCCTTGAGGACTGGTGGCAAGGCTTCTCGGGGCCTTTCCTCTACTACCCGAGCCGTACGCACATGCCGGCGCCGCTGCGGGCCTTCGTCGATTTCCTGAAGGCGCAGAGCCAGCCCGACTGATATTTGCCGAGCGGATAACCAAGCGCGTGAATCTTCGTTCGCGCGCCACCTGCCGCGCCCTAGAGTGCCCAACTCCTTTCGCCGTCCCCCTGGAGTTGTCGTCATGTCTTCCTCTTCGCGCGCACCGTCCTGGCTGCGCCGCTTCGCACCGCTGCTCGGTGGCTTCACCCTGAGCCTGGCTGTGCAGCTTTCCGCCCACGCCGCCGACCTGCGCGTGGGCTTCATGCCCGGCCCGTACCGCGATGCCTTCACGAACGGCATCGAGCCCCAGCTGAAGAAGCTGGGCTACACCGTCAAGTACGTCGAGTTCAGCCAGGGCGTGCAGCCCAACGACGCGGTGGAGCGCGGCCAGATCGACGCCAACATCTTCCAGCACACGCTGTACCTAGCGGCCACCAACAAGCAGCAGGGCTTCGACCTGGTGCCGGTGGTGCACGTGCCGACGCCGCCGATGGGCCTCTACTCGCAGCGCCACAAGTCGCTCGACACGGTGCCTGATGGCGCCACCGTCACGCTGCCCTCGGACCCGGTGAACGCGGCGCGCGCGCTCAACATCCTCGCGGGCATCGGCTGGGTGACGCTCAAGCCGGGCGTGAGCCCGATCTCGGTGTCGGAGCGCGACATCGTGGCCAACCCCAAACGCCTGAAGCTCGTGCCGCTCGAAGCCGCGCAGGCCCCGCGCTCGCTGGCCGACGCCGACATCGCGGCCGTGCAGGGCAACTTCGCGATCGCCTCGGGGCTCAAGCTCACCGAGGCGCTGAAGCTGGAGAACATGACGCTGCCCTACGTGAACGTGGTGGCCGTCAAGCGCAGCAACGAGAAGGCGAAGTTCGCGCAGGACATCGCGGCCGCCTACCAGTCCGCCGAGTTCCAGCGCTTCTTCAAGGCAAACCCGGCATGGGCCGGCTACCGACTGCCGGACTACTTCTCCCAATGAGCCTTCCGAACAAGACCCGGCCACGACAGCTGCACCTCAACGTCAACATCCTGCATTCGGGCTTCGTGCCCTCGGCGTGGCGCCTGCCGGAGAGCGATCCGCGGGCCTTCGCCGACATCGCGCACTACATCCGCACGGCGCAGATCGCCGAGGCGGGCAAGCTCGACGCGGTGTTCCTCGCGGACAACGCGGCCATCGTCGACCAGATCCACTTCCGCCCGATCACCGCGCTGGAGCCCACGGTGCTGCTGGCCTGCGTGGCCGCTGCCACCACGCACATCGGCCTGATCGCCACCGCATCGACCAGCTACAACGAGCCCTACAACATCGCCCGCCGCTTCGCCACGCTCGACCATGTGAGCGGCGGCCGCGCGGGCTGGAACGTGGTGACCACGGCCGACCTGCCCTCGGCGCGGAACTTCGGCCTCGACACCGTGCCCGACCATGCGAAGCGCTATGCGCGCGCCTCGGAGTTCACCGACATCGTGAAGGCGCTGTGGGACAGCTGGGAAGACGACGCCTTCGTCGGCGACAAGGCCACCGGCAGCTTCATCGACACGACCAAGGTGCATGCCATTGCGCACCGCGGCGAACACTTCGCGGTGCAGGGGCCGCTGAACCTGCCTCGCCCGCCGCAGGGGCACCCGGTGCTGGTGCAGGCCGGGGCTTCCGCTGACGGGCGCGAGCTGGCGTCGCGCCACGCGGAGGCGGTGTTCTCGGCCTCGCAGTCTTTCGAGGAGTCGCTGGCCTATGCCAGCGCGCTGAAGACGCGCGCCGCCGAACTGGGCCGCGGCCCCGACGCGGTCAAGGTGCTCGCGGGCCTGACCACCATCGTCGGCTCCACCGAGGCCGAAGCCATTCGCCGGCGCGACGAACTGGTCGACCTGATCCCGTGGGACTACAGCCTCACGCGCATCGCCGGCACGCTGGGCATCACGCCCGACCGGCTGAAGCTGGACGAGCGCCTGCCCGACAACCTGCCGCTGCCCGCCAATGGCAACGGCAACCACACCTTCTTCAACGCGGTGGTCGCGGCAGGCCGCACGCACGGCTACACGGTGCGCCAGCTGATCCGCGAACTCGCGGGCGGCGGCGGGCACCGTGTGATCGTCGGCACGCCGGAGCAGATCGCGGACGACATCGAGCGCTGGTTCAAGGCGGGTGCGGCAGACGGGTTCAACCTGATGCCAGATGCGCTGCCGCACGGGCTGCAGGATTTCGTGGACGGCGTGGTGCCGATCCTGCGCAAGCGCGGGATCTTCCGCACGGAGTACGAGGGGCGCACGCTGCGCGATCACTTGGGGCTGGCGCGGCCTGGCGGGAGAACGGCGCAACGACTGGCTGCCTGAAGCGCGACAGGCAAGGCAAAGTAAAAGGCCGCGAGAACCGCGGCCTTTTTCGTTTTCCTTTTCGTCACTCCTCGTCGGCGTCGTTGCCCGTGAGCGACAGCACTTCCTCGACGAAGGCCTCGAAGAGCGGCAGCTCCGCGGGAAGGCCCTCGATGGATTCGGCCTCGCCCGCATCGAAGAAATGCGGCTTGCCCGCCGGCATCGAGGCCCACTCGCCGGCTTCCAGCAGCAGCCCCAGATAGCCGTCGGCGGTCGGCACATAGAACAAGCCCGCGCTGTCGAGCACGCGCTGCCCCTTCTTCTTGCCGCGCCCCCAGCTCACGCCCTGCCCGGCCAGGTGTTCGGTGATCCAGCCGTCGCACACATGCGTGTCGCGCCAGCTTCCCTGAGCATCGAATACGGCCAGAACGGGCATGGGATGTCCTTTTCCGAAGGAAGAGTTATTGCAGGAAGCTGGGCTTGGCGTAGCCCTGGAACTTGCTGTCGACCACCGCCTTGAATTCCTTCGATCGGTAGGCCTCGGCGATGTCCTTGGCCCACTGGGTGTTCTTGTCGGCGGTCTTCACGGCGACCACATTCAGGTAGTAGTCGGGCGTCTTCTCGAGCACCACAGCCTCGGTGAGCTTCAGGCCCGACGAGATCGCGAAGTTGCCGTTGACGATGGCGTACTCGGTGTCGCCGAGCGAGCGCGGCAGCTGGGCGGCTTCGAGCGGAATGAACTTCAGCTTCTTCGGGTTCTCGGCCACGTCCTTTTCGGACGCGCGCAGCGGGTCGATGCCGGCTTTGATGGTGATCAGCTTGTTCTGCTCCAGCAGCACCAGCGCGCGGGCCAGGTTGCTCGGGTCGTTCGGCAGCGTCACACGATCGCCTTCCTTCACGTCGGCCAGCGTCTTGCGCTTGGTCGAGTACACGCCCATGGGCGCGATCGGGCCCTGCACCAGTTCGGCGAGGTCGAGCTTCTGGTCGACCGCGAACTTCTTCAGGTAGACCTGATGCTGGAAGAAGTTGGCATCGAGCGAGCCCTGGGCCAGCGCGAGGTTGGGCTGCACGTAGTCGTTGAACTCGACCAGCTTCACCTTGTAGCCCTTCTTCTCGAGGATGGGCACGATGCCCTGCTTGAGCTGGTCGGCGTTGGAGCCGGCGGTGCCGCCGATCACGAGGTTCTTCTTGGCGGGGTCTTGCGCATGGGCCTGCAGCGAGAAGCCGCCCAGCGAAAGGGCTGCCAGCGACAGGGCGAGAACGGAACGGCGCAGGAAAACGGTCTTCATGAGATTGGAGAAACAGTAAGAAAGAAAAGGAATCAGCGCTTGTCGAGCCTGCGTGCCGTGGCGTTGCCGGCGAATTGCAGGATCTGTACCAGCACCACGAGCAGCGCCACGGTGAGCACCATCACGTCGGTCTGGAAACGGTAGTAGCCGTAGCGGATGGCCAGGTCGCCGATGCCGCCGCCGCCCACCACGCCGGCCACGGCGGAGTACGAGAGGAAGCTCACGGCCAGCACCGTCAGCGCCAGCACCAGGCCCGAGCGGGCCTCGACCAGCAGCACGCGCCAGACGATCTGCAGCTCGGTCGCACCCATGGCGTGCGCCGCCTCGATCACGCCGCGCGGCACTTCGCGCAGGCACTGGTCGACCAGCCGCGCCAGGTAGGGAATGGCCGCGAACGACAGCGGCACCGCGGCCGCCAGCGGCCCGATCGACGTGCCCGCGATCACCCGCGTGAACGGCACCAGCGCCACCAGCAGGATGATGAAGGGGAACGAGCGCACCGTGTTTACCAGCCAGTTGAGCACCAGGAACGCCGGCTTGTTCTCCAGCGACTGGCCCGGCCCCAACAGGAACAGCAGGATGCCCAGCGGCCCGCCGATCAGCACGGCGGCCGAAAGGCCGATGGCCAGCATCATGAAGGTCTGGCCGGTAGCGACCCACAGCTCGGGGAGGATGGGGGCGATGTTCTCAAACATAGGCCAGCTCCTGTGCACCGAACTGCGCCGGCGATTGCGCCGAGCGCGATTCGCGCGCCTCGCGCTCGCGGCGGCGCACCAGTTCGTCGATCTCGCGGCCCAGCGCGGTCTTGCGCTCGGCGGCGCCTGCAGCGTCGACCGCAAACTGCTCAACCAGCCGGCCCTTCTCGAGGATGGCCACGTTGCGGCACAGCACCTCGACCACCGACAGTTCATGCGTGACGATCACGATGGTCACGCCGATCTTCTGGTTGATGTCGCGCAACGTCTCCAGCAGCGAGCGGGTGGTTTCGGAATCGAGCGCCGAGGTGGGCTCATCGCACAGCAGCACCTGCGGGCGCGGCGCCAGCGCGCGGGCGATGGCCACGCGCTGCTTCTGGCCGCCGGAGAGCTGGGCCGGGTAGGTGTCGATCTTCTCGACCAGGCCGACCAGGGCCAGGCACTCGCGCACGCGCGCGTCGATCTCGGCCTTGGAGTGGCGGCCGTGGATCTTCAGCGGAAAGGCCACGTTGTCGAACACCGTGGCGTTCTGCAGCAGGTTGAACTGCTGGAAGATCATGCCGATGTTCTGGCGCGTGTCGCGCAGCTCGCTGCGCGAGAGCGTGGTGAGGTCGCGCCCGCCGACGAAGACCTGGCCCGCGTCGGGCCGCTCGAGCAGGTTGATGAGGCGCAGCAGCGTGGACTTGCCGGCGCCGCTCTTGCCGATCAGGCCGAACACGTCGCCCTGCTGGATGTCGAGCGATAGCGATTGCACGGCGTCGAACACCTCGCCGTTGGGCAAGGCGAACGATTTCTGCACCGATTGGAGACGGATGACTGGCGCCGCGTGATCGCCGCGGCCCTGGTCAGGCGTAGGGTGGGTCATGGAGAAGAAGCGCGGCCCGCGCGGGTGGCGCAAGTCGCGTAGGTTCGAAAAAAGGTGCCGAGTATGAAAAGAAACGCAGCGAAAGGGAACGAACAAAAAGGATGCTGTTTATATGCATCTGCACATAAGAAGATGGTGTAGCGAGTTCGACACGCCATATCGATATGCGCATTGGTTCGTTCCCTTCCCGGCCGGGCAATGCCACATTCGCGCCTTCATTTTTTTGTTTTCGCGCAACCATGCACATCACTTTCCGTCGCCGCAGCCTGTTCGTCGCCGCACTGGCCGCCTCTCTCTTCACCGGCGGCGCCGCACTCGCCCAGGACAACAAGAACACCGTCAAGGTCGGCATCTCCGTCGGCAGCGCCGAGCAGGTGTTCGAAGTGGTCAAGAAGGTCGCGGCGAAGGACGGCCTGAATGTTCAGGTCGTGGTGTTCAACGACTACCAGCTGCCGAATGCGGCGCTGGCCTCGGGCGACCTCGACGCCAACGCCTTCCAGCACCAGCCCTTCCTGGACAACCAGAACAAGGCGCGCGGCTTCGACATCGTGCCCGTGGGCCTGACCATCACCGCGCCGCTGGGCTTCTACTCGCGCAAGATCAAGGCCATCGACCAGCTGCCCGACGGCGCCTCGGTCGGCATCCAGAACGATCCGTCGAACGGCAACCGCGCCCTGCTGCTGCTGCAACAGGCCGGCCTCATCACGCTGAAGCCCGAGGCGGTGAAGAACAACACCGCCACGCCGCTCGACGTGGTGACGAACCCGAAGAAGCTCAAGCTGGTGGCGCTCGACGCGGCCCAGCTGCCGCGCTCGCTCGACGACCTGAGCATCGCCGCCATCAACAACGACTACGCCGAGAAGGCGGGGCTGTCGCTCAACAAGGACGCGGTCATCAAGGAAGCCGCCAAGAGCCCCTACGCCAACCTGATCGCCGTGCGCCGCGCCGACAAGGACAAGCCCTGGGCCAAGCGCCTCGTGGCGGCCTACCAGTCGCCCGAGGTGAAGAGCTTCATCGAGACCCAGTTCAAGGGCTCGCTCGTACCGGCGTTCTGACACGCACCCGGTTGTCCCCCTCGCCCCTTGTGCGCTCGCGCCGCGCCCAGGGGGCTTTTTCTTTTTTACGCCTGACATGTGTCTGAAGGTATCTTTCGGGCTTCATCAACCCGGAGGGTCCTTTCCATGTTCTCTCGACGCACCTTTTCCGCCGGCCTTGGCGCCTTCGCGCTGGCCGCCGCGAGCACCGCCCCGGCGCAGCTCGCACTCAAGGAAGCCGGCAACCAGGCACCCGGCCAGATCAGCGTGAGCGGCTCGGCCGCCGTGCGCGTGGCGCCGGACGAGGTCTACCTCACGGTCGGCGTCGAGAGCCGCGACAAGAACCTGCAGGTCGCCACGACCGACAACAGGGAGCGCATCGCCAAGGCGCTGGCGGTCATCAAGCGCTACGGCATCCCCGAGAAGAGCGTGCAGGTCAACTACATCGACGTCCAGCCCACTTACAACTACCAGACCAGCTATACCGTCCCGCAGGCCTACGTTGCCCACAAGAGCATCGGCATCAAGGTGACGAAGCTAGACACCTTCGAGCCGCTGCTGACCGACCTGTACGCGGTGGGCGTGAACCAGGTCGAGAACATCGAATTCCGCAACACCGACATGCGCAAGCACCGCGACAAGGCCCGCGAGCTGGCGGTGATCGCGGCGCGCGAGAAAGCCGATGCGCTGACCTCCCAGCTGGGCGCCAAGCGGGGTCGCGCGATGCGGATCAGCGAAAGCTCGGGCTGGAACTGGGGCGGCTGGAGCGGCCGCTACCGCAACGAGGGGCAGCTGATGCAGCAGAACGTGATGCAGTCCGCCCCGCGCTCCGGCGGCCAGGGCGAAGGCGGCGAAGGCGACCTTTCGGTCGGCCAGATCAGCATCACGGCCACGATCAGCGTCGACTTCCAGCTTGAATAACGCTGCTTCCGGGGTCATCTGCCACCCGTGAGAAAATGGCGGGTTCCCCGGAACACCTCCCACACACAGTCAGGACACCCCATGGACGCAGAACAGATCAACCAAATCGGCGCAATGCTCGCGGACCTGAGCGCCCGCACGGTCGATTTACGGAGGTATCTTTGACTACGATGCCAAAGCCGAACGTCTGAGGACGGTCAACGCATCGCTCGAAGATCCCAACGTCTGGAACGACCCGAAGAAGGCCCAGGAGCTGGGCAAGGAAAAGAAGGCGCTCGACGACGTGGTCGTCACGCTCGACCGGCTCACCAGCGGCCTGTCGGACAACACCGAGCTCTACGAGATGTCGAAGGAAGACGGCGACATCGCCGGCCTGCAGGCCATCTCCGATGACGCCGAAACGCTCGAAGCCGACATCAAGCAGCTCGAATTCCGCCGGATGTTCAACAACCCGGCCGACCCGCTGAACGCCTTCATCGACATCCAGGCCGGCGCCGGCGGCACCGAGGCCTGCGACTGGGCCAGCATGCTGCTGCGCCAGTACACCAAGTACGCCGAGCGCAAGGGCTTCAAGGCGCAGCTCGAAGACGAAACGCCCGGTGACACCGCCGGCATCAAGAGCGCCACCATCAAGGTGGAAGGCGACTACGCCTTCGGCCTGCTGCGCACCGAGACCGGCGTGCACCGCCTGGTGCGCAAGTCGCCGTTCGACTCGTCGGGTGGCCGCCACACCAGCTTCGCCAGCATCTTCGTATACCCGGAGATCGACGACTCCATCGAGATCGAGATCAACCCGGCCGACGTGCGCACCGACACCTTCCGCGCCAGCGGCGCCGGCGGCCAGCACATCAACAAGACCGACTCGGCCGTGCGCCTGACGCACATCCCGACCGGCATCGTGGTGCAGTGCCAGGACGGCCGCAGCCAGCACAGCAACCGCGACGTGGCCTGGAAGCGCCTGCGCTCGCGCCTGTACGACCACGAGATGCGCAAGCGCCAGGAAGAGCAGCAGAAGCTGGAAGACAGCAAGACCGACGTGGGCTGGGGCCACCAGATCCGCAGCTACGTGCTGGACAACAGCCGCATCAAGGACCTGCGCACCAACGTCGAAGTCTCGGCCACGCAGAAGGTGCTCGACGGCGACCTCGACGTGTTCATCGAGGCCTCTCTCAAGCAAGGCGTGTAACACCGATGAGCCTGCAAAGCCTGAAGGGTGGCAAGGTCGAAGCCTTCATCTTCGACATGGACGGCACCATGATCGACTCCATGCCCTGGCATGCGCGCTCGTGGGTGGAATTCGTGGCGCGCCACGGCCTGAAGCTCGACGTGAGCGACATCCTCGCGCGCACCACGGGCCGCACCGGCACCGAGTGCATGCGCGAGCTGTTCCAGCGCGAACTCTCCGACGCGGAGTGCCAGGCCATGGTGCACGAGAAGGAAGAGATCTACCGCGCCATGTTCAGCGACAACTTCACCGAGGTGGCGGGCTTTACGGCCTTTGCCAAGGCCGCCGTTGCACGCGGCCTGAAGGTCGCCGTCGGCACCGCAGGCGACAGGCACAACATCGAATTCGCCATGTCGCGCCTGAAGATGGACCCGCTGCCGCTGGCCATCGTGGGCGGCGACGAAGGCTTCACCGGCAAGCCCACGCCCGCCATCTTTCTCGAAGCCGCGCGCCGCATCGGCGTTGCGCCCGAGCGCTGCATCGTCTTCGAAGACGCCCCCTTCGGCATCGAGGCCGCCCGCCGCGGCGGCATGCGCGCCGTGGCCGTGTGCAGCACCCATACCGCCGCCGAGCTGGCGGGCCCCCATGTGATCGCCGCGGTTCGCGACTACGACGAACTCGCCCATTCGAATTTTCTGGAGACCCTCGATGCTGCTACGTGACGCACAAGGCCAACCCATCGCCATCCGCCGCGAAGACTACGCCGCCCCGGCGTACTGGATCGACACCGTCGACCTCACCTTCGACCTCGACCCCGCCAAGACCCGCGTGCTCAACCGCATGCAGATGCGCCGCAACCCCGAGGCGCCGGTGCAGCCGCTGCGCCTGGATGGCGACGAGCTGAACCTGGCGCGCGTGCTGGTCAACGGCCAGGGCGCGTCGTTCCGCATGGAGGGCGACCAGCTCGTCATCGACGGCCTGCCCGACGCCTTCGAACTCGAGATCTTCACCACCTGCTGCCCCATCAAGAACACCAAGCTGATGGGCCTGTTCGTGAGCGAAGACACCTTCTTCACGCAGTGCGAAGCCGAGGGCTTCCGCCGCATCACCTACTTCCTCGACCGTCCGGACGTGATGGCGAGCTACACCGTCACCCTGCGCGCGGCCAAGGCCGCCTACCCGGTGCTGCTGTCGAACGGCAACCTGGTCGAGCAAGGCGAGCTGCCCGAGGGCCGCCACTTCGCCAAGTGGGTCGACCCGTTCAAGAAGCCCAGCTACCTGTTCGCCCTGGTGGCGGGCAAGCTGGTGGCGCGCGAGCAGCGCATCAAGGCGCGCAACGGCAAGGAACACCTGCTGCAGGTGTACGTGCGCGCCGGCGACCTCGACAAGACCGAGCACGCGATGAACTCGCTCATCAACTCGGTGCTGTGGGACGAGGCCCGCTTCGGCCTGCCGCTCGACCTCGACCGTTTCATGATCGTCGCCACCAGCGACTTCAACATGGGCGCCATGGAGAACAAGGGCCTGAACATCTTCAACACGAAGTACGTTCTGGCCAACCAGGCCACCGCCACCGACGCCGACTACAGCAACATCGAGAGCGTGGTCGGCCACGAGTACTTCCACAACTGGAGCGGCGACCGCGTGACCTGCCGCGACTGGTTCCAGCTCTCGCTGAAGGAAGGCCTCACCGTCTTCCGCGACCAGGAATTCAGCCAGGACCTGTGCGCCGACGCCTCGGCCCGCGCCGTGAAGCGCATCGAGGACGTGCGCGTGCTGCGCACCGCCCAGTTCCCCGAGGACGCCGGCCCCATGGCCCACCCGGTGCGGCCCGACAGCTACATCGAGATCAGCAACTTCTACACCGTCACCATCTACGAGAAGGGTGCCGAGGTGGTGCGCATGATGCAGACACTGGTCGGCCGCAAGGGCTTCGAGAAGGGCATCACGCTCTACTTCGAGCGCCACGACGGCCAGGCCGTGACCTGCGACGACTTCGCGCAGGCCATTGCCGACGCGAACCCCGAATCGGAACTCGCCCGCCTGCTGCCCCAGTTCAAGCGCTGGTACAGCCAGGCCGGCACGCCGCGCCTTGCCGCCCACGGTGTGTACGACGCGCAGAACCGCAGCTACACCCTGAGCGTGGTGCAGAGCTGCCCGCCCACGCCGGGCCAGCCGACCAAGGAACCCTTCGTCATTCCGCTGAACATCGGCCTGCTCGACGCCAGCGGCCGCGAGCTGCCGATGCAGCTCGAAGGCGAAAACGACGTGACCCGCGGTACCCGCACGCTGGTGCTGTCGCGCGCCGGAGAGCAGATCACCTTCGTGGGCCTCGACGCCGAGCCCGTGCCTTCCATCTTGCGCGGCTTCAGCGCGCCGGTGATCCTCGACTTCGAGTACACCGACGCCCAGCTGCTCACCCTGCTGGCCAACGACCCCGACCCGTTCAACCGCTGGGAAGCCGGCCAGCGCCTGGGCCTGCGCGCCGCGCTGCAAGGCATTGCCGCCCTGGCCACCGACACCACGCCGGTGCTGAACGACGCGTATATCGACGCCATGCGCAGCGTGCTGCGCAACTCGCAGCTCGACGCCGCCTTCAAGGAACTGGTGCTCACGCTGCCGTCGGAAACCTACATCGCCGAGCAGCTCGACGTGGTCGACCCGCAGCGCGTGCACCTCGTGCGCGAAGCCATGCGCGCCCAGCTGGCCACCGCCCTCTTCGCCGACTGGCAGTGGGCTTATGAAGAGAACCACGACACCGGCGCCTACAGCCCCGACCCGACCTCCTCGGGCCGCCGCGCGCTGGCCGGCATGGCGCTCAACTTCCTGTGCCTGGCGGCGCGCTCCTCGGGCGACGTCGTGTGGCCGGGCAAGACGCTGCAGCGCTTCAAGGACGCGGGCAACATGACCGACCGCTTCAACGCCCTCAACGCGCTGGTGGCGTCGGGCCACAGCCTGGCGGCGCAGGCGCTGGCGCGCTTCCACGCCATCTTCAAGGACGAGGCGCTGGTCATCGACAAGTGGTTCTCGCTGCAGGCCGGCGCGCCCGACCGCGGCGGCGACATCCTGCCGCTGGTGAAGCAGCTGATGAAGCACCCCGACTTCTCGCTGAAGAACCCGAACCGCGCGCGCAGCGTGATCTTCAGCTACTGCAGCGCCAACCCCGGCGCGTTCCACCGCCCCGACGCGGCCGGCTACGTGTTCTGGAGCGAGCGCGTGATCGAGCTCGACGCCATCAACCCGCAGGTTGCCGCCCGCCTCGCGCGCGCGCTCGACCGCTGGAGCAAGCTGGCCGAGCCGTACCGCAGCGCCGCTCGCGAGGCGATCGCCCGCGTGGCGGCCAAGCCCGACCTGAGCAAGGACACGCATGAAGTCGTGACCCGCGCCCTGGCTGGCAACTGAAGCAGAAACCCGAACCCGGAAGACACATGGCTCAAAAGATTTCCCTCACCCGCTATCTCGTCGAACAGCAGCGCGCCGACGGCCTCATTCCCGGACAGCTGCGCCTGCTGCTCGAAGTGGTCGCGCGCGCCTGCAAGAGCATCAGCCAGGCCGTCAACAAGGGCGCGCTGGGCGGCGTGCTCGGCACGGCCGAGAGCGAGAACGTGCAGGGCGAGATCCAGAAGAAGCTGGACATCATCGCCAACGAAGTGCTCATCGAGGCCAACGAATGGGGCGGCCACCTCGCGGCCATGGCCAGCGAGGAAATGGACAGCATCTACGTGGTGCCCAACCGCTACCCGCAAGGCGAATACCTGCTCATGTTCGACCCGCTCGACGGCAGCAGCAATATCGACGTGAACGTCAGCATCGGCACCATCTTCAGCGTGCTGAAGAAGCCCGACGACCACCCCGGCGTGCAGGAAGCCGACTTCCTGCAGGCGGGCACCCAGCAGGTGGCCGCCGGCTACTGCATCTACGGCCCGCAGACCACGCTGGTGCTGACCGTGGGCAACGGCGTGGCCATGTTCACCCTCGACCGCGAACAGGGCAGCTTCGTGCTGACGCAGGAAGACATCCAGATTCCGCCCGACACCAAGGAATTCGCGATCAACATGAGCAACATGCGCCACTGGGACGAACCCGTGAAGCGCTACATCGACGAATGCCTGGCCGGCAAGGAAGGCCCGCGCGGCAAGGACTTCAACATGCGCTGGATCGCCAGCATGGTGGCCGACGTGCACCGCATCCTGATGCGCGGCGGCGTCTTCATGTACCCGTGGGACAAGCGCGAGCCCGAAAAGGCCGGCAAGCTGCGCCTGATGTACGAAGCCAACCCGATGAGCTGGCTGGTCGAACAGGCCGGCGGCGCGGCCACCAACGGCAAGCAGCGCATCCTGGACCTGCAGCCCACCAAACTGCACGAGCGGGTGAGCGTGATGTTGGGTTCTAGAAACGAAGTTGAGCGTTTGACGCAGTACCACGCCGAGAAGGCGTGATTTCTTGGCTATAATCTGAGGCTTCGCCGGTGTAGCTCAGTCGGTAGAGCAGCTCATTCGTAATGAGAAGGTCGGGTGTTCGATTCATCTCTCCGGCACCAAAAACTAAAAAGCCCGCTATCTAAACGATAGCGGGCTTTTTTGCTGTAGGGCGATAGAACAACAACTCCCGCGCCCAAGCTCAAGGGATTGGCTAGCTCTCTGTTGCTTCGTGCAAGAAGCCCAGACGCACTGCATCGTCATGCAGCTTGCGTCCCTGCGCAGCCTGTTTTCTTGACGGAGGCTTGCTTTGGCCAGCGAGCTTGCCAAGGCTAAATGCAATGCTACGTTGCCACGAGGCAAGCGAGTCGGTCTTCTTTGCCCACGCGGAGATGCCGAACCATACCTCGGCTGGCACCCCCATTGCCCAAGTGATCTCGGCGTCCTCTTCGGCGGTCGGCGCATCGATACCGGTCGCCCCAAGTTGATCAAGCCCGCCAGCGGCGTTTTGCAGTACTTTCGGTAGCGGCATGTCGAGTGCTTGGACCTTCTTCCAACAGGCCTCATTCTTGTACCAGTCAGTAACGTTCTTCCCCCCCTCTGGCGTAGCTATGACTGGATGTATCACATCTACCAAGTGACCAAAGAAAGTCACTAACTCCTCGGAGATAGACTGTTCACGCCACACAGTCTCGAAGTCAAACCGTTTGGCGAGGCGATGGGATACCCAAGCAACTGCATAAGCCACTACTTGTGCTTTGTAGCTGTACTTCCGCTGCAGCGTGATCCGGTCGACTGCATCGAAAAGAATGTGGCGCGCGATCAGGTGGCGAAAAAATATCTCGTCTGGGCGGTAATTGCCACCACGCTTCGTGACCTCTTCATGAAACACCACAAAGCATTTCTGCGCTCCGCGGCTGACGATATGCGGATACTGGGCCCAAGCCATCTCACTCTTCGCGACGTCGGTCTTTCCAAAGAGCTGTTGCTTCGGATATTCCCGCTCGAAACGGGACTTCTTGGCCGGAGTGTCTGCGCGCGCCAGTTCGTCGGCATATTGTGCGCGCGCGCGCTCGTAGAACCATTTCGTCTCAAGCTGCGAACTACCTATAGCAGGAGCCCAGATTGTTCTTGAGTACTCTTCTAGCTTCTGGTTGAAAGGATCGTTGGCAGAAAGATCCGAGACGCTGACTTTGTTCTGCGAGTTCGCGTATTTCGAGATGTGTCCGACCAACGCGTCAAGTGCTTCGGGATCGCGAACTCGATTGAGCTTGACTTGGACAGCGATGCGACTGACGTCAGCTTTGTCCTTTCGTACTGCGCGAAAGAGCGATGCAGTAGTCTGTCCACCATTAACGATCTGCAGATCTACTAGCCGCCTCAATCTCAACGAACCGTCGTTAGTGCGCTCCACCTCGATCTCCGCCGCCGTGGCAGTCAAACCGTTGTTGTACGCAAGAAAACGATCTGGTTCAGACAGTATTGTGGAGCGAATTCCTTTGTTGATGTCACCTCGTACCTGCAGGAACGAACGTACATTGCGCTCCAACAGGCGCGGGCCGTAGCGGCTGTATATCGACACGAGCACCTCGGCCGGAAATATTGCGAGGTAGCTTACATAGTCAGCCCCTGGTTGATCGAACTCCAGGCAGTACACCGGTGGAAGGTCGCGCTCCGTTAGATCGACAGCGATCTGCTCTCGGTCGCGCCCGGAGCTATACCAACGGAAGAGCCGCTCGATGTCCCAGACGTGCAACGTCACGTCGGCTACGCCCATCTCCGGCACCTCGGGCAATCGGTCAACGTTGACGATGCCATCAGTGACAAGGAATAGTCGAACGCGGCTGAAACCTTCAGCTTGCTGATGCTGACGATGAATGAGTTGGGCGAGAACGAATGCAGGCTCAACTTCCTCCATCCTGTTGTGCCATCCAGCCGTCGCCTTAGCATAGAAACCCGCTAGTTGACGGAACGCAGCCTCGACCTTCGACTTTTCGAGCCGGATGGGTACCAAGCTGTCCGCTCGTACTGCTACGAAGAGATCGAGCGTGTCCTCGTTTTCGTCAGCGGCATAGCCATCTGCACGCATTCCCGTGCGTGCGTAATAGCAGACCTCAGCATCTGCGATCTCCCCGGCTTCAGCCAGAAGATCGAGGAAGCGGCGCGTAAAAGCCTCGGCAACGAAGGTCTCTCCACCCTCGATGCCTGAATCACGCTTCACCTCATTGCGTAGAGCTTGAAAGTAGTCGTTTAAGGTCATGAGGAAATTCTTCCGAGCTGCAGACCAGTCAACGTGCTGATAAGTTCACTTTGATCGCACTCGCATGCGCTGCAAGCCTTCAGCTCGACTTGGTATTCAACTTCACTGATGCCCAATGCGAGTTCCCCACTGAGAAGCCTAGGGAAACGACTATCGACGCGAAAAAAACGCCGCTGGGCGACGCGGAAACGCCTTTGCGCGTAGCGGTGCGAGTGTCGCTCTGTCCATCCGGCTTGTATCAAACGTCGATCAAGCAAGATGGAAAACTCGGGAGCGCCAACTGTCAGCCTGCGAAGCTCACCTACGATGTGGTTGAGATCCTCACCTTTTTCGTCGTCTAACTCGAGCCGCAGACATACAAGAAAAAGGCACGCAAGACCTACGTCATCGAGTTGACGCTCACCATGAATCCGTATCTGCGAGAGCATTCTTGCTACTGACGTCTTCACCTCAATGGCGCATACGCTTGGCACAACAAAGTCTTGAGGCGCGCGCTGCGCGCCCGTCCAAGACTCAATCGATCCGACGCCGCCGATCGGCATGAGGATGTCACGCAACACCCAAAGCTCACCGAACAGCCCCACTACCTCGCTGGAACTCAACCCATCGGTTGCCTTATTGAGAAACTCCTGCCATCGCTCAAGACGCCTTAGCAATAGAACGATCGCTTCAGCGACTTTCGCACACCGAGAGATCCCATCGACCAAGTCAGCGCCGAAGACGTTGAACACGTCGGCGAATTGCGCGTCTTCGAGTTCGACCGCTAGTGAACGCTGTCCAGTTGGAACCCCCTCAAGCGGAGGCACGAGAGCAACCGACAGTCCGCCAGTAATCGGCAGATCGCGAAGACCAGCCATCGAGAGAATGGGAATGTCGATCATTATCGAGCGCGCTCCACCATGGCATGCCACCGCTGCATATGCTGGGACGGTTGCGCCTGGATTGATAAGGCGCCTAACCCATCCAGTCTGCTCGATCTTGTGCGACGCCTCGATTTCACACCAGAGTTGCTCGAGTGGCCTACTCGTCAATTTCGGGCTCCTCGAGTTGGTCGAGGTGCAACTGCCGATAGACCTCATTTACTTGATACTCGATGGGCACAGCCGTTGCACTAGTGGGAAAGCTCAACACGCAAGTCATGATGGACCTTGGTTCCGCGGCAAACTCGACGGCCGCAGCGTCGAGTGGATAGAGCAACAGCAACCCATGGCTGGTCCGACGCATATCGCGCACCACTGCTCCGAACGGCCGTTCCGGCGGTTGCTGCGTCGCGCGAATACGACCAGCCTTTTTGTCAGCCGCGTAGCGCAACAAACTAATCTGCTGAGCGACATCAAGTGCATCGCGGCCCACGGCCTGCTCTATGACTTCACGCTCAAGCAGCATGTCCACACCGAAAGCGCGTTTGGTCAACAAATGCTGCACCCAGACAGCATCGAGCTTCATTCCCTCCAAGTCGATCGCTTGATCAGGAGGGTTAAGTACGTTGCTGTTGGAAAGCACGTAAAGCCCTCTGACCTTGTCGCTGCCTTCGGCAACGTTCTTACGCTTGACCAGATTCAAACCGAGCCCTGCGATGGTGTCTGGCGCACCACCGTTTGCACTGAGCAGCGCAACCGTCCACTCGACCAATTCGCCTTGGTTCTGCTGTCGGCGTACGAACTGGGCAATCCGCTTTGAATCGAAGCCATTTGTGCCCATTGGTGAATCAAAGGCGTCAAGGAAGACGCATACATCCTCAGCGCCGACACCCGACCAGACGTAGGTTGACGAGCCTTTCTTACGCGCGCGGGGCGGCTCCAGTCGGCCAACAAGCCCGGTCACGGCATAGTCATTGCGCTTGCGCACTTCATCGCGAGTTGCGAGCACTACGCACTGCGCAAGCGTCCCTTCGTAGGAAACCTGCAGCTTCTTGCTTGCACGCGCCTTATTGAGAGCCGTCACAAGCATGCCATCCGGGTGAGTGCGGACGCGCAGTCCGTACTCCTCGGGCGTAGCCTTGAGAGCAGCCATACGCTCAAACTCTCGGCGCAACTCCGCCTCAGCCAGCGCGATATGGCGGTACCACGCGATCAGATCTGATGAGGTGTAGATGCGACAAAGATCGAGGTAACCTGGTCGATACCCAAACCAACGCCCCATCTGCAACAGAGAGTCGTACATCTTGGAGACGCGCATGTAGTAGGAAACCGACAAGCCTTCCAGAGTCAGTCCACGCGAGAGCTTGTCTCCACCAACGGCGATAACACTGATGCCCGTCGCTCTATGCTTCTCATAGTCCAAGACATCAGCTGAGGTACCGTTTATCTCAAGCACGCGTATCTTGGAGACCGCCGGATGCAACGATCGCTCGATCTCCTCCCACGCCATCAAAGGGCACGCCGGATCGGAAACTGCGCGGGTTGTCTCGACAAAGTCCAACTCCCATAACTCGCGAAGCTCTTTGCGCAACGACAGCGTTGCATCCTCTCCTTCATTAGCTATACGCCGCTGCAGAAACAAAAGCTCGGTCGTCACAAGTTCTGCAAGCTTGCCTTGAGCTTCCACGAAGCGCGCAACGTGCACCAGCATCGAGTTGTGCTTTGTTTTCTGTCCACGGGCGTGCCGTGCGGTACAAACGAGCAGATATGAACGAATGGCCTTCTTCAGCGTTCCCGGAAGCTCGCCAGGCACGAAGCTCGATGGTGCTTTCGGAGGAAAGAAGCTATCGAAGTCATCGACCAATCGTGTCAAAGGCAGCCCTTTTCGCTCCTCCAATCCAGAGTCTGGATCACCGTCGCGACCGAAGACTTTGTCAACGCTGAAGTAGTTGTCCGGCGGCGGCAATGAGACGATGAAGCTGCGCGGAAAAAGGTCATCACCGAATTTCCCGTGCGAAGCCTTGGGATCAACAAATATGTTGGCGAAGGGGGTTGCCGTATAGCCAACATAGGCGCTCTTTTCGAACGCGTCCAGCAACTCTCGTATTCGCTGGTTGATTTTTGTGGGATTGATGTCCTCCGGAGTAACCCCATCGGCCGAGACGCGACTGATTTTCTTCGTGTTGATTGACGAGTGATCCGCCTCGTCATCGATCACAAGCATCGGAATGTCTCGGACAATCTTCCCTCCATCGGGCTTCTCAACACCCTTCTTAATCGTGAGCCAAGTCCGAAGATTGTTGAGAATAGACGCATGCTTCTTTACGACGACGATAAATGGCGTCTCCCCAAGATGCATTACTGTTCCAAGATTTCCCGCTCGAAAGTCACCATTTTCTGCTCGCGACGTCATTGAGTTGACGGGAAGTTCAGGGAAGGAGAGCGTGCCTACTCCAACTTTCGTGCTTGCTTCCTCGAAGAATAGACTGGAGTCGGTGTTGTAGCCCAGCAGCCCTTCCTCCATCCGAATCTGAGTCTGTGCACGAAGGCTGTTGTGAATACCCGCAAGAATGATCACAAGCTTGTAGCCAGAGTCCAAAGCCTTGCATGCCAGCCCGAGGAAATTGCCCGTCTTACCCGACTGCACACTGCCCACGACCAGCCCGCGACGATCCCACTGTCCCGCGCGCGAAGGATCTTCGAGCATCTCAAGGATGCCCTCGGTGCGAACATCTACCGAGTTAATTACGGGATCAGGCAATTGCTCAATCATCTGCAGAAAGGTCTGGTAGCGCTCCCAGAATTTCCAACTGATCTCACCGCGCCTGGCGGGTAACCAATCGGAGTGGCCGCGGGCGTCCGACAACGATTGCATCGGTGCAACAAAGACGTTACTGTTCTCAACGAAATACTTGACGAGTTCCTCTATGTCAACGGTGCCCTCGCCGGTATCCTCTTCGGTAAAGCGCTTGGCTTTGCTGCAACATTGCCGGATCTCGTCAATGCTTGGATTTCTGTAACGGACCAACGCGGTACGGGCCTGTTCGCGGGCCTGCTCTTGCGCGTCGGGGTCAGGGCTAGATTTAATCGAATTCATCAGTCGAGTTCCTTGGGAACAGGGGGAGAGGCGTCGAGCGCGGCAATCAGATGAGGGCGCTTCTTCGACGCCGACAGCGCGGAGAGACTGGCGATGGCCTGTTGATGGCTACGCCCAGAAGCCAGAACGCCTAGATAGAGATCAGAGAGCATCTCGCCGAACTGTTTATCCTTCGTGTCGTCAAATGGCGCGGGCTGCTCCTCAGGTGCCTCGGCGTGACGGATGTAGATCGACGCAAGCGGAAGTGTCTGCTCGACTAGCTTAAGCAGGGCCTCGACCGCACGCCCACCATCGTCGTTCGCGGTCAGTGCCTGGACGACAGGATGCTCGCGATTGACGCGGAAAATGGTGCGTCCACGCATAAGCCGCCCCTCCCAGACGCTCGAGTGATCATGGGACGCCACGGCAAGGATTTGGCGACCGCGATGACGATAGACCTCTTGAGCCCGTTCGCGCGTCAGCCGAGCGATACGCCGAAGCTCTTGTCGTAATGCCACTGGAGGACTTGCCACAGACTTACGCACATCAAGCTTCCAGTCGAAGTCGAGATCATTGCCAAGGTCGATGCGGATGCGTGCAAGCTTGAGATGTTCGTCGCGCGTCAATCCGAGCGATAGCCAGCCACCGGCTGAGATCAATCGGTTATTGCGATAGATATAGAAGCCCTGATGCGCAGTCCATCCCTTTGCTCCGGCCGCCCGCTCGAACTCATCCTTCGTAAGCTTCGAGTGGTGCGGTAGGACGTAAGGCTGAACGGCCACGCTGTGATGCCCCCAGCGCAGTTCCTCGATCGGTAGGATCTGGGTTGCGACGTGATCGCGCATGAATGGATCCCAGCGCCCGAGCTTCACGTTACCCACTTCGAACCTCACCGGATTCGCCCCTGCGAGGAACTCGCCGAACACCATTGAGAGATGCTTTGCGACGCGGTCAGCAGCCTCCAAGAACGCCTGGTGCGCGTTCGTGTTGTCGCTTAAAGCATCACCAACCAGGCGATCGAGTCGCTCCCAAACGACGGTCGTTCCCGAGGGCTGGCCAAGCATCCAACTTGCATGCCGACGCGCTTCTTCGCTTGCTTCGCGCTGAAGAATCCAATCGTTAGCAGCGGCCATGAACGGCAGATCCCAAACGCGCGCGGCTTCGGCATGGCCAGCAGCGCGCGTGATAACGCTCAAGCGACTGGCTTGGGAAAACGACGCGGTCTTCAATCCCAAGCCGAAGCGCCCGAGGTCTTGAGGGGCGCGGTCAGCACGCGGGTTGTGAGTACCGGGCCGCATCGCCTCGATCAACTGCGGCTCGTCCATGCCATGACCGTTGTCGCTGATCGACAGGGTCGAGTCTTGGCCTGCCCAGTCAAACTGGATGCGCACGTGTGTCGCACCGTGCGAGATGCTGTTATCCACAAGGTCCGCAACAGCCGTCTCGAGCGTGTAACCCAGCGAGCGCATCGCCTCAATTAGCGCCGCGGGATGAGGCGCAGCTCGATCGGGGTTCTCAACACTCTTTGCTAGCCTCTCCACCGGCGCTACATATGTTTTCTCGTGCGTCAACAAGCTAGGATCCTCCTTTAGAAACTGATCAATGCTGCCCCTGATCACCCGCCAAACAACCCTCGGAAGAATTGAGACAGCCTAGTCTTCTATGTCAACGTCTCGGCATCGGAAGCAGCACAGTGCAAAGAACGCGACGCCTATTCCTTTGGCCGCGAGTGCTAAGCAATTCCGAACACCCAAACCAGTAGAAACCCTAATTTCTTTGGCCGAACTGGAATCACTGGGCGACAAAGCAGCATCGCCTCTTTTCAGAACGTCTCCCCACTCTTAGACATCTGTAAAGTAACACATTTGTTACCCGTGGTGATGAGCTTTGGCCAACGTTACCGCGTCCGGACTGCGGTCGCGGTTAGCGGCGAAACTAAGGCATGCCGTCACCCGCCGCAAAACTCCCCACTCCCCCCCAGCGAAGCAGAATGATGGCGGGCATTCGCGGCAAGAACACTTGGCCCGAACGGGCCCTTCGTTCAGCGCTCTTCGCCTCGGGGTTTCGCTATCGGCTTCACGTAAGAGGCCTTCCTGGTACTCCGGATTTGGTTTTTCCGAAACACAAAGCAGCGCTATTCGTACACGGCTGCTTCTGGCACCGACATGAAGGTTGTCGCTACACCACCATCCCGAAAGCGAACGCTGATTTCTGGATGAAGAAATTCACCGATAACGTCACCCGCGACGAGAAACATGTCGGCCTGCTGCGAGACCGAGGTTGGCGCGTAGCCATAGTCTGGGAATGCACCCTCAAGCGTTCGGTCGAGGACGTGGCCAAGAACGTCGGTACGTGGCTACAAGGAAGCGATGCAGAACTCACTGTTGAGTGACGGTTCAGTCCACTCAAGCGATCGCGGGTACAGACTTCCTGCGCGGCGCATCCTCGCCGGGTTGCGTTGCGGCGTCCTTCTCCAAGGCTGCGCGCTTCCTTCGCTGCTCGCGATTCAGTTCGGCCAACAGGCCGCGCACCACTTTTGCCAGCTTGTTGGCCAGCAATGGAGGCACGGCATTACCGACCTGCGTGTACTGCTCTGTTCGATTGCCCGCAAAGAAATAGTTATCGGGAAAGGTCTGAAGCCGAGCCGCCTCTCTCACCGTGAGACTCCGGCACTGAGTGGGGTCATAGTGGATGTAGTAGTGCCCATCCTTTGCGATGTGCGCGACCACAGTCGTTGACGGCTCCCCCGCGCACTGCACGCGGAATCGATCCTTGAAAGGAATGACCCCAGTTGTGCTGTTGCTCGCCGCATTCTTGTGGTTGGGCAGAAGCTTGGGCGGAAAGCAATCCAATCGAGGGGAATAGCCTTGTGACTGAGCGAAGCTTGCAGCAAAGAGGTACCTAGCCAAATCAGACGCCATGTGTGATCGCGCTTCGTGCTGGCAAACCCCTTCCAATTTTTTATCGTGCAGCCAGAGCTGAAGCTCAGTCGATTTCTTGGGGGTCTTGTAGCTCCTTTGAACAAAGGCTTCGCCAATGCTCAGGCTCCGTGCAGCTGCCGCGGATACATGCATCAACGCAGTCAAATCCGACTCGCACTCCGCATCCCATCCCTCCATAAATGAGGGCGCCTTCTGTACTGCGCTTCTCCAAGCCTCCACTGAATCAGCCTTCGACAAACGGCTTCGCAATCGAGGCAAATCATCGATTGCGTGCTTAACGGTCACAGGTTTGGCGACCTTTGAAAGTAGTTCATGCCGCGAGGCACCCACATCCTTTCTTACACCCAGCAGGATCACTCGGTGCCTGCTCTGCGGAATGCCGTAGTGCTCGGCTTGGATGATGAAGTCTGTTGGCTCCAGCGAATTGCTGTCGCCCTTCTTGATGAAGGAGCGAATCTCGTACTCCACCCCTTCAGCAGGCTTCGACAGGTCTTCGATGATCCTGTCGAACATCGAACTGCCGGAATGCTGCGAAGAAAGCAGCCCCTTGACGTTCTCCATCACAAAGATGGTTGGCCGATGAACCTGAATGATTCGGAGATATTCCTTGTACAGAAAATGCTTTTCGTCCTTCTGGAAGCTCTTGTCATGTGCCCGCCGAGACCGCCCCGCCAACGAATACGCTTGGCACGGCGGTCCACCGATCAAGATCCACGTCTCACGACCATTGAGGGCAGCTCGTATTTCATCGTCGATGCCGGTCTCGTCAGACTTCCCCAATTCCAGGCAACGAGCTTCGCGATTCGCGTGGACGAAAGCTGCGGCAACAGCAGGCTGCTGTCGAAATGTCTCTTCGTCCATCTCGCCCTGGATGTAGCTGTAGTAGTGCTTCACATCCTTCGTGCCTCGAAGCCGCCGAAACACTGCGCGCAACGTAAGCGTCTGGTGCGCAATAGGGTCTTTCTCGATGGAAAGACCGATTTCAAAAACGGGTTGCTGCTTGTGATCCTTGAGAGCGGAAAACCCCTCCCCCAGTCCCCCTGGGCCCGCGAAAAGATCAATGATGGGAATCGACATTCGAATTTTCTGGAAAAGGACCGGCACTGGTCTGCTTGCTGCGGACCGGAGGCTGCATTCTAGAGAGCTGGACCGCAGGCGCCGCGGCCCTCTTCCCCTGTCCGACCTTGGGCCCCGGACTCATCCGCTGCCTCTACTTTTTTCAGAAGTACCTGTGAAAGTTCAACAGCCTCGGTCGCCAGGTCAGCCGCAATCCACATGATGTTGTCCCGATGCTTCGTCCCGATCGCATCGAACCATTCGCACCAGTCCCCATAGCAGCAACTCAACAGAGATTGCAATTGGGTCAACTTGTTCTCAAGAATGTCCGACGGATCCTGCTGATGGGTTGCGTCGTCGGATACGGGCGTGTTTTGCCCGGCGATAATTTGATCAGCCATTTGATGTGCTCTCTTTCGAAGGGTATGCACGTTGAGTGGTCAGACGGCCATGGTGTTAGCGCACCTTGGCCGTCGCCTTTTGTGCCTCACATCGACATCGCTGCGGTGTGCATCGACGTCCCGCCGTGAGGCGCGGCGGTCGTTCAAATGTATGGGAGAACCGCGCTGGCCGGCGACTCCATGCAGTGAACAAATTGGGGATCGCATCGACTTTGCGTGCGTGACCGCGATCGTTGCGGTGTTAGCGCTCAAACCTTGATCTGCTCACCCTTCGCACGAACGAGTGAACGTCGGTTCGCAGCAGGCCTGCTGGGCCCTACTCGTAGCACCCACGCGCCAGCAACGTGACCCGGTAAATGCGATCTTCAAGAAAGCTGTAGAGCACATGAACATCGCAGAGGTCCGTGCGCCACAGCTGATAGCCATCGTCGCGATCCAGCGCTTCCTTGAATGGGCGCGCCGCGGCTTTGGACATCGTCACGTCGACGGTGTCGCTCATCTGCAAGCCCCATGGCAAGGGGCCTGCGTAGCCGCTGCTCTGAAAATCCAGATCCGTCCGGTAGCGCACGCCGCTCAGGCAGGGTTCGCTGCTTCGTGGTGCTCCCGGCACGGCATCCGCCATCTCGGCGCCTGGCTTGAAGTAGAGCTCGACGCCGAACTCCCGGGAGTAGTCGGCTTCGCCGTAATCGGCAATCTCGCGGGCCTTCACGCCCAGGGAGAACGGAGCGAACTGGGCGTCCTCCTGCAACTCGGCCAACGGTCGACCGAATTGCCGCGCGAACTGTTCGGGTGTGGGCATCGCGCTTGCAGATACCGGAGCCACACGGGGCGGCGTCATCGTCACCAGCTTGAGCCGCCCCGTGTCGCGCTCGAAGCTCACGTCCACGTCGGCATCCGGCGTGGACCATCGCGCCTTGAAAACATTCAGGCCTACCCGCCACAGTTCCGCCGGCGAACCCAGTCGCCGCAGCACATCGCCGACCATGTCGTCGGCGCGGAGCGCGAGAGGCAATGCACCCGCGTACGGAGTCCATTGCGGGTCGAAGTGCAGCAGTAGCGAAACCCGGCTCAGTATCAGGTTGCCCTTGCTGCGAGGCTCGCCATATCGAGCCTCGTAGCTGTCCGCATCGGTGAAGAACAGGTAGATGCCTTCCGCCGGGTTCACGAGCGAGAGGCGATGGTCCGTGCGGGCTTTCTTCAGCGCCTCGTCGTCGATCCACTCCAGTTGCTCCCAGCCTTCGACCAGCGCGCGCACCCGCGCGCTCTGCCAGGCGTGGCCCAGCAGATAGTTGCTCGTCTCGAAGGCGTGGGTCTGGCTGCTCATCTGCGGAACCAGGGCGCGCAAGGCGTCACTTGAAGGGAACGGAGAAGGAGAGATTCCACAACGAACCATCGTCGTTGTAGGTGGCGCGCACTTGCAGCCCGTCCTTGATCCACTGGTCCCACTCGACCACGTCGTCGTCTTCCTCAGTCAGGTCCGGCGTGCCGAACTCGGTCAACGCATCTTGCCGCTTGGCAATCGGACCGCCGCTGAACGGAACTGTCCCCTTGTAGGGCTTGAAGCTCTTGCCGCCCGGGCCATACGCAAACACGGCCGCCAGGATCGCCTTGCCCGCGTCTTTCGGGGCGCCCATTTTTCGTTCGTAGCCTTCACGCTCCCAGAATGCCAGCTCGAGCCCCAGCGACTTGAGCTCGATGGCGTCCGAGCCTTCGGCGCGGAGTGTCTTGGCCGACAGAGCCTGGACGCCTGCTCCCACGGACTTCAGGAGTTGATCGAGGTTGGCGTTCAGCTCGGAATGTCCGAGGAAGGGCAGTAGTTCGTTCAGTGTCATGCGTTGCGCTCCTGTACTTTCAAATCATTTTCTAGCCGATTTCATGGCCTGCTTCAGCCACTTCGTCCATTGATCGTGGGTCATCTTGGTGATCTCCTCGGCCGCCTCGCGGTACTTTCCCTTGCAGCCGGGGTCGTACTTGTCGATCTCCTGGAGGATCTTCTCGGTGTTCTCCTTGGCGGCTCTCTGCAGGTCTTGCGCATCCCTCGTCGGGCGCCTGACACCGTCGATCTTCTGATGCTGCCGGCCGCCGAACGATTCGCTGTGGTCCCGGTGCAGTTCGGTGGGTGTGGCAATGGTGGGGGCGCTGTCGACGATGGCGGTCTTCTCGGCCTTGGTGAGCGGCGCTCCCTTGATCTCGGCGGCACGCTCGAGCAGCGCCTTCTGTGACGGGATGTGGTCCCAGTTCATCCCTTCATTGTCGTGTTTCAACCGATCCTTGTAGGGGCCCTTCTGCCCGCACTTCGGCTTCGGCTTGACCTTCTTCTTGACCTGGGTGTCTTTGTTCTTCGATCCGCCACCCGATTCGGCCTTTGCAGCTGCGGCTTCCTTCTCGGCCTTTTTTGCCGCGGCCTCCGCTGCTTCTTTCTCGAGCTTCTCTTTCGCGATCCGCTCGGCAAGGAGCTTCTCGGCCTGCTTGATGCCGACCCGCTCGCCGCCCTTCAGTGCGCCCTTGATCGCGATCTTGCCCGCCTTGGCTGCAATGCCGCCACCCGGCACCAGGTTGGCGGCGGCCGATGCGCCGGAGATGGCGGCATTGACGTAGTCGCCTTCGGCCGCATAGATCGCCGCGTTGGCACCGTCGGCGAAGATGCCCACCACGGGAATGACGCCGCCGACGTCCAGCACGGTGTGGGTGATCGAACTGCCCCAGCTGCTCCACCAGCTCCCTTCCTTCGGCGTCTCGGGCTTGACCTCGGGGTTTGCCTGCTTGGCGGGCACCTGCGTGGACGGGGTGTCGCCGACGGCGGGGCCGAGCGTGTTTCCATTGGCGTTGGTGCCAGGCTTCCTGGGCTTGAAATCAGGAAGCTTGGTGTTGGGTGTGTCTCGCTGGAGCTTTTCGTACTCTTCCTGGCTGAGCTGAATGAACGAGGTCGGCTCGCCCTGCGGTGGGTACGTGGGGTACCGCATGATCACCACCGGCTTCGGAACATCGGCCGGAATGAAGGCAATGCCGATCGATCCGCCGTCCCCCGTCGGGACAAAGGTCGCGGAGGTCGTGAGTTCCGTCATGCCCTACTTCCCGTTCATCCAGAACAGATCGTCATGCCGCACCACGAGCTTGCCCTCTGCGCGCACGGTTGCGCTGTGATCCTTGGGATAGCACTTGCCCTGCACGGTCCCGCTCTTCACACCCTTGGCAGCACCCGCCGCGTCGCCGATGGTGGTGGGTACGATGCTCATGTCGTACACCACCACCGGATGCCCGTTGGCGCGCACGCTGAGTGCCACCGACGTCGTGCTGTTCAGCTGCGCCGTCACGGGGTAAGGCACGGGTGGAATCGAGCTGCCCATGGGCGTCTTGCAGACGTCGGGGGCAAGGCTCACGACCTTCCAGCCTCCCTGCTTGCGCGCGGCGACGTTGGCGCTCATGGCGTGGGCTCCAGCGCCGCCGTCTGGCCGGGTTGTGGCGCAGAACGAACCAGCGGTGCATGCGGGTCGGTCTCGAAGCGCGCCTCGATCACCCGCACGGGCGCATCCGACGGAATCCACACGCGATGCACAAGCGACAGCGTCAGGGCTTCGGCATCCACGAGCACGGTGTCGGTGACCATGGGCAGCGGCAGCAATGCACCGTTGTCGAGCCGCAGCAGCACCAGCGCGCGGTGGCCAGGCAGGGTAAAGGACAGGTGGCCGTCCGGTGTCGACGCGGGGTCGGTCAGGTTCCACAGCTCGATGCGCGCGTCGGGCGGCAGATACGGAATCTGCTGGTCGGCGGGCGCCGCGTTCCAGTAGCCGAAGTCGAAGTCGTGCGGTGGCCAGGGGTGGCGCTGCGCGAGCCATGTGTCGTCGTAGGTGCCCGCGAGCGCCAGCCTGGGTGCCCAGGCTCGGCCCACGACGCCAAGCCCGGCCGGTTCGCGGCCATAGCCCTGCGCGACTTCGGCCATGGCCCGCGCATCCAGATTCACCCCGGCGTGCTTCGCCAGCACCGGCTGTTGCATGCGCTCGTGCGCTGCTTCGATCTGGGGTGCGGGCATCCGCTCGACGGCGGGCAGCCCGGCCTGGCGCGCCAGATCGCCGGCACGCCGGTCGACCCAGCCCTGGCCCAGCGGGTTGGAGAAGCAGACCTCGTTCAGCAACGGCGGCTCATCGTCGGGAGCGTCGGGCCGGCGCAAGAGGCTGCGCCCGCCGAAGGCATGCTCCCAGCGCACGGGCACGCTCTCGACGGGCTGCGAAACAATGCGCGCCCATTCACGGCCATTGCGCAGATAGAGCAGAGAAGGACCGCTGACGAGCAGCCGCTTGTCGAGCACCGTGCGCGGCGCGGCCAGTGCCTCGGCCCGGCGCTTCTCGTCTTCCCATGCGGCTTGCTGCTGCGGCGTCAGCCGGGCCCCCGGGTGAAGCGGCTTGGGCGGCTCCGGTGGTTGCGCCCACTGCTGGCCGGCCGTCACTTTCACGCGCACTTCCCATTCGGGTGCGGGAATCCCCTCCGGCGCATGGGCGGTGGCATTCACGATCACGTCGCAGCGCGGCTTGTAGGGAGCCAGGTCGCTCTCCTCGCGCGGGCTCGATGCGCCCTCCTCGCCCCAGTAGGCATCGGCCAGTGCCAGCGGCACCGGGTCTTCGTCGTTGACCTCGGCCTGCCAGCGGCCTTGCCTGCCGCGCACGAGCCTGTAGCCGACCTTCATGGCGACGACCCTGTACTCGCGGTCGCCCGGCGTGGCCGCGCGAAAGCACAGCGCGTCGAAGGGCGTGAGGTTGCGAAACTCCACTGCGAGGCACTCAGTTGAGGTCGATGTCCTTGCCGCTGATCTGCACCGGCCCGCTCGCGGAGAAGTCGAAGGTCGACCCGCTGATGGTGACCGCGCCATCCGAGGTCATGACCAGCGAGCTCTTGCCGCACACCAGCTCGATGCGATCGCCGGCATGCAGGGTCAGCGACTTGCCCACGTCCACGCGCTTGGACTGCCCCACCTGCTCGGTCTGCATCAGCGCGACGGTGGTGTTCATGGCCGCGCCCACCGTGATCTGGTAGCCGAGGCCGATGGTCAGCGCCTTCGCGAGCCCGATGGTCTCGGCCTTGGCCAGCGCGATGGTCTCCATCTTCGCGCCGCCGATGGTCACGGTCCGGTGCTCGCCGATGTTGATGGTCTCGTTCAGCCCGACCTTCTCGGTGCGGTTCATGCCGATGCCGATGGTCTCGTTGAGGTCGACGGTTTCGGTGCGGTTCTTGTGCACCGTGATGGTCTCGTCGAGGTCCACGGTTTCCGTGCGGTTCTTGTGGATGGTGATGGTCTCGTTGCCATCGACCGTCTCGGTGCGGTCGTTGTGCACCGTGATGGTTTCGTCATGGTCCACGGTCTCCGTGCGGTCGTGCTTCACGTGCACGGTCTCGTCGTTGTCGATGGTCTTCGTGCGGTCGTGGCCGACCCAGTGGGTTTCGTCCTTCTCGACTTCGATGTCCTGGTTGCGCTCGGCGTGCAGCCATACCTGTTCCGCGCCCTTCTTGTCCTCGAAGCGCAGCGCGTTGGCGTTGGCGTCGGTCGCGCCTTCGGAACTGCGCGTGAGCAGGCCGCTCTGCGTGGCGTTGTCGGGCAGCGTCCACGGTGGCATGTTGTCGGCGTTGTAGACGCGACCGGTCACGATGGGCCGGTCGGGGTCGCCGTTCTCGAAGTCGACGATCACCTCCTGCCCGATGCGCGGGATTTGTATGCCGCCGAAGTTGGTGCCGGCCCAAGGCGAAGACACGCGCACCCAGCAGGAGCTGTTCTCGTCCTTGGTGCAGTAGCGGTTCCAGTGAAAACTGAGCTTCACGCGGCCGTATTCGTCGGTCCAGATCTCGCGGCCTGCCGGGCCCGTGACGATGGCGGTCTGCGGGCCCGTGGTGCGCGGGCGAGGTGCTTCTGGCGCCTGCGCACGAAAAACCTTGCTGCTGGGCAGGACCTCGAAATCCACGCGGCACTCGAACTCCTGCTGCGCGCTGGCATCGCCGATGTCCTGCAGCCGCAGGTGCGCATCGGTCACGAGGTACTCGCGGTTGGAGTCGTTCTGCGGATGCCGCTCAAGCGTCATCAGGCAGCCCGGCACCACGGCGCGCAGGTTGCCCGAGCCGCTGGCGCGTTCGCCCTGGCTGCCGGTTTCTTCCATGCGGGTGCGCACCAGCTGCTCGCCCTCGGACTCGACCACGTAGTCGCCGGGCCAGCCATAGCGCTCCTGGCTGCCTTGCGCGGTCTTGCGCGGCATGGCGCTCACCTGCTGCAGCCGTGCCTTGGGCCGCTTGAAATCGAAGTCGTCAGTGACCCAGCGGCCGCTTTGCAGCGTCTCGCAAGCGTTGAAGCGGTCGCAGTGTTCTTCGCGCACGGTGTCGTCGGCGCCATGGAACGGAATCTTCTGGTAGCCCCCGCTGGCGTATGGCTGGTGCGCCGACATGTCGTCCACGATCACCAGCTTGTGGGTGCCCTCGGCATGCTCGAAGAAGTAGTAGAGCCCCCATTCGTGCATGAGGCGCGCGACGAAGTCGAAGTCGCTCTCGCCGTACTGAACCTGGAATTCGCGCGCCGGATAGCTGCGGGTGGCCTTCACTTCGTGGGCGAACTCGTAGTCGGACAAAACCTCGCCGAGGATGTCGAGCACGGTCTTGTTCTGGAAGATGCGGTAGTCGCTCGTGCGCGTGGCCAGCGTGAGCCAGGGCTCGATCACTCCCTCGTACAGTGCGCGTCGGTTTTCCAGGCGCAGGAAGCGCACGCGTGTCACAAGGCCCGAGATGTGGCGCTTGTCTTCGCCCGCGCCCGGGCGCCCATCGAGCACGATGTGCACCGTGAGCGTCTCGCCCACGAGCTGCTTGATGTTCACGTTGGCGGCCTGCCGCTCGTTGTAGCCCGCCTGCTCGGGCGTGCTGAACGTGATGGTGTAGCCGAACAGCTTGCTCAGGCCCTCGTCGCCTTCGATGGCGATGGGCTCCAGTGCGGGTTGCCCACCAAGCGTGGGCATGGCGGCACAAGAAGCGGTCAGAACGCGGATTGCCCGCGCTGCGCCTGTTGGCATGACACTCTCCCTGGAATTCGGATCAACGCACGAAAGTCAGGACATCGGGCCGATCCTCGCGGCCCGGTGAAACGGAAGCGGCCCGCTTCCGTTTCACGCACAAGGAAGGATCAGGCTTCCTTGTTTTCCTTGATGTTCCAGGCCAGAACCGTCTCGGCGCCCTTGCCGCCCTTGTCGGTCTGTTCCCAGTACTGCTGCTTGACCTTCGCGGCCTGGAACGCGTACTGCACGAACGCCGCATCCGAACCCTGCTCGGCCGTGTACTGCACCGACGTCACCAGCACTTCTTCCAACGTCACGCGCGTGTATTCGATCTGCGAACCACCGGCCTTGCACACCGACACTTCCACCTTGCTCAGGTGCTTGCCGCTCGCGCAGTTCTTCATGACGGACGGTGCCGCCTTGTCGATGCGCGCCAGAACCTGCAGGTCGTTGAAGCTGGCCTTGCCGACGCCACCGCCACCACCGCTGACCATGTTGCCGGGCTGCGTTGCGCCCCATGCAAACGACTTGATGTCCGTCCACTCCTTGTGGTTCGAGTCCTTCGATTCGCCGTTCGCGCCTTCAACGCGCATGAACATGTCTACTGCCATGACTGATTGCTCCCTGGGTTGTGGCGCCCCCTCCGGGCGCCGTGAACATTTACCGCCACTGCGGCGGCACGATTGAAATCCGGTCATGGCAGCACTCATGTCGTGCCGCCACCGGAGCCAAGTGAGTGCGATGTTCGGATCGGACTGTGACAAACGGATTGAATTCGGACGAATTCCTTTCCTGATCGCGTCATTTCTCACAAATCATTTTTCGAGCGCCTCAAAGACGACAGCAAAAAGAGTTAATCAAAATTAACCAATGCTTCAAATCCGAAAACCAAACAGTTCATTGGCCTGATTTCTCATCGAACGAAAAAACCCGCCATCGAAACGATGGCGGGCCTTTTCTGATTTGCAGAGCCAAGGGCAGCTACTCGGCCATGCGCGCTTCGCCCAACCACTTCGCTGCCAGCGCAGGCACGATCTCCGCCGCCTTGCCCTGCAGGAAGGCGAAGCCGCGCGGCACCTCTTCCATGTCGAGCGCGACCAGCACCTTCTGTGCAGCGCGATCCGCATATTGCACAAGGGATGCCGCCGGATAGACCGTGAGCGATGTGCCCACGACCAGCACACGCGCCGCCGTGGCCACGTGCTCCTCGGCTTTCTCGAAGTGCTGCACGGCTTCGCCGAACCACACGATGTCGGGGCGCAGCTGGGTGCCGTCTTCACACAGCTGCCCCATGGCGATGGGATCGCCATCGATGCGATAGCGCTTCGGCTCGGGCTCCGATGTGCCCCGTGCATATGCGAGCTGCCCGTGCAGATGCACCACGTTGCGCGAACCCGCGCGCTCATGCAGCGCATCGACGTTCTGCGTGACGATCACGACTTCGTATACCGACTCGAGCGACGCGATGGCAAGGTGCGCGGCATTCGGCTGCGCCTGCCACGCCTTCTGCCTGCGCTCGTTGTAGAAAGCCAGCACTGCCTCCGGATGCCGACGCCATCCTTCAGGGCTTGCAAGCTCCTGCCACGAGTAGCTGTTCCACAAGCCCTTGGCATCGCGGAACGTGGGCAGGCCGCTCTCGGCGCTCACGCCGGAGCCCGACAGCACGACGATCTTGTTCGGCTGGACCTGGGGTTTCATGCTTCGGCACTCCTCTGGCTTTGTGGATGAATTATTGGCTCCCCGAACACGGATCGAACGTGTGACCTGCGCATTAACAGTGCGCCGCATCTACCAGCTGAGCTACCGGGGAAAAATCGATACTGATGAAGAGGTGAATGGAGGCGCGACCCGGAGTCGAACCGGGCTGGTCGGATTTGCAATCCGCTGCACTGCCGCTTTGCTATCGCGCCAAAACCTGGTGATGAAGTTGAAGAAAAAGTGGTGGATCGTCTTCGAGTCGAACGAAGTATTCCGAAGAGACGGGGTTACAGCCCGCTGCAGTCGCCAGTGCTGCTCACGATCCAGGCAAGGATGAAATGAATGGCGCCCCGCAGGGGAGTCGAACCCCTGGCTTCCTCCTGGACAGGGAGGCACTCTGGCCACTGAGTTAGCGGAGCGAAGAAGAAAGAAAGCTGGCAGGCCCTCAAGGATTCGAACCTTGGATGCCGGGATCAAAACCCGGTGCCTTGGACCACTAGGCGAAGGGCCAGTAAAAATGGTGCCTCGTGTGGGATTCGAACCCACGATCTTCGGGATGAAACTCCGAGGTCCTTGACCGCTAGACGAACGAGACGTTGAAGCAAGAATGAAGAAATGGCGCGCGCGGAAGGAGTCGAACCTTCAACCGTTGGGTTTGGAGTCCAGTGCTCTGCCAGTTGAGCTACACACGCGTGGAAAGGCGAAGAAAGAAAAGATGGTCTGAGTGGCAGGATTTGAACCTGCAGCCTCCTGCTTCCAAGGCAGGCCGTCTACCAGATTGACACTACACCCAGAGAAATCCGAGAGAGAAAAATTGGTGCCCCAGGGGAGACTCGAACTCCCAGAATTCCGCTTCTAAGGCGGACACGTCTACCAATTGCGTCACCAGGGCTGAAAAATATTTAGCGAAGCGACGACACGTTTCAGTGGCCGGTCTCGCTTCGGTGTCTGTGAATTTTTAAGGAGCGTCACCAAGCCGGGGCTCGGTGTGTCGCGGCGTGATCGCCGCTTGGAAGGAAGAACAAGAAGAAAGCAAAGAGGCCCGGAACCTTGCGGTGTCCGGGCCTCTGCTGAAGAGAGCTTGGGAGGTCTGCGCCTATGCGCTTCCTCCACCCGGTTGCACCTGATCCTCGCAATCGCACGGCCACAGATTGGCCTGCGGGTTCTGCATCGGATACAGGGACTGCTCGAGCTGCTGCAATGCCGGCAGCAGGCCAAAGCCGAGGCCATCATGCGAAGCGATGCGCACGAACACGTTGCCCGATGCGGGGCAAGTGCTGTAGATGCGGATCTTTGCGGCTTTCACGATGTGTGTCCTGTTGGCGTCGAGTGGGTTTGGACTGTAAATAGTCTTTACACAATCGTCAACAACTTTGATCGGCTTTTTTTCAAGTACCGTTGCGGCAACGCACTCCCTCCCTTTCACCTCCAGGAGCCTGCATGGCGTCTTCGACCCTCGCGACACATCCGCACTACGACCGTCTGATCGCAACCGCGCGCAACCTTCCTCCGTTGCGAGTCGCGGTGGTTCATCCCGCCAACGCGGTGTCGCTCGAAGCGGCGCTCGCTTCCGCGGCACTGGGGCTCATCGCACCGACGCTGGTAGGCCCGCGCGCGAGGATCGAAGCTGCCGCGCGCGAGATCGGCATCGATCTCTCCAGCATCGCGATCGTCGACGCACCGCACAGCCATGCCGCCGCCGATGCGGCCGTCGCGATGGCGCTGCGCGGAGAAGTCGATGCATTGATGAAGGGCAGCCTGCACACCGACGAGCTGATGGGCGCCGTCGTGCGCCGCGAAGGCGGCCTGCGCACCTCGCGCCGCATCAGCCATTGCTTCGTGATGGACATCCCCGGCCACGCACAGCCGCTGATCATTTCGGACGCGGCGATCAACATCGCGCCCACGCTCGAGGAGAAAGTCGACATCGTGCAGAACGCGATCGATCTCGCGCATGCGCTGCTGATGCCGGCGGTGCGCGTGGCGGTTCTCTCGGCAACGGAAACAGTGAACGCCAAGGTACCGTCGACGCTCGATGCCGCGGTGCTGTGCAAGATGGCCGACCGCGGCCAGATCACCGGCGCGGTGCTCGACGGCCCTCTCGCGATGGACAACGCCATCGACGCCGAGGCCGCGCGCATCAAGGGCATCAACTCGCCGGTGGCGGGCCGCGCCAACGTGCTCATCGTGCCCGACCTGGACGCCGGCAACATGCTGGCGAAGAGCCTCACCTTCCTCGGCGGTGCCTATGCGGCGGGCATCGTGCTGGGCACGAAGGTGCCGGTGATCCTCACGAGCCGCGCCGACTCGGAATCGGCACGGCTCGCTTCGTGCGCCGTTGCCTCCATGCTCGTGAAGGCGGGGCGCGACAAGCTCATCAAGGCGGTGGGCTGAGCGCTATCGAGCGCCCGCCACGATCGCGATTCCCCTGATCTGTCCGGCGGCCGCTGCGCGCTCCGGCTTCGGATAGCGCGCCGGCGCAAAGCGGTGCAGCAGCTCCGCCTCCTGCACCTTGGCAGCTTCGAAATTCGCGAGCTTGACGTGGCCGAAGCCACGAATCGACAGCGGCAGCGCCGCAATGCGCGCGGCCGTCGCCTGGTTGCCGGCCGAAAGCTCGTCCGCCATGGCTTCCAGCAGGCCGTCGAAATGCGCGATCAGTTCGCGTTCCATCCGCCGCTCGCCGGTACGCCCGAACGGGTCGAGCGCCGTGCCGCGCAGCCGCTTGCCATGCGCCAACCAGCGCATCGCAGGCAGCATCCAGCTTCCGATGCGGATCTTGGCGGGCGCCTTCCCATGCGCACCGCGCGAAAGCACCGGCGGCGCCATGTGGAATTCGAGCTTCAGGTCGCCCTCGAACTGCTCCTGCAGCTTCTGCACGAACGCACCGTCGGTATAGAGCCGCGCCACTTCGTACTCGTCCTTGTAGCTCATGAGTTTGAGCAGGCTGCGCGCCGCATTGCGCGTGAACGGCAGGCTCGCATCGCCGCCCTGCAACCCGGCCTCGCGCGCACGCAGGCCTCGGATGCGCGTCTCGAAGCGGTCTGCCCACGCAGCGTTCTGGTAGCCCGTCAGGTGGCGGCGCGCATCGGCGATCAGCACGTCGAGCGGGCGCCCGTCGACAGAAGAAGCCTGCGCATCGACAGGCGCGGCACGCAGCGCATCGAGCGCCTCGGGGTTGCCCGCCGCAAGTCGCCCCAACGAGAAGGCCGACTGGTTCGCAGCAACCGCCACGCCGTTGAGCTCGATCGCATGCATCAGCGCTTCCAGGCTCAGCGGCACCAATCCGCGCTGCCATGCGTAGCCGGCCGCGACGATGTTCGCGGCGAGCGTGTCGCCCAGGAATTCTTCCGCCAGGCTCTGCGCATCGAAGGTCTCGACCTGCTCGTCGCCGGCCACGAAACGCATCTTCTCCAGCAGCAGGTCGACGTGCAGGTCCGCGTCCGGGTTGCGCAGTGCTTCAGCGACCGGAATCTCGTGGATGTTCGCGAGCACGCGCGTGCGCCCGTGCCGCACGGTCTGCAGCGCGTCGGCCGAAGCGCCCACCACCACGTCGCAGGCGAGGATCGCGTCGGCCTGCTGCGTGTCGATGCGCACCTGGTGCAGCCGCTCGCGCGAATCGGCCAGCCGCACGAAGCTCAGCACCGAGCCGCCCTTCTGCGCGAAGCCCATGAAGTCGAGCACGCTGGCAGCCTTGCCTTCGAGGTGCGCGGCCATGGCGATCACCGCGCCCACCGTCACCACACCGGTACCGCCCACGCCGGTCACGAGCAGGTCGTAGGGGGCGGTCCATTCGTGCTCCGCCGGGTACGGCAGCGCGGCCACGCGATGCAGGAAGGCATCGCGCCCCGCCGCCAGCGCGCCGCTCTTGCGGCGCAGCTTGCCGCCCGTCACGCCCACGAAGCTGGGGCAGAAGCCCTTGGCGCAGGAGTAGTCCTTGTTGCAGCTGGTCTGGTCGATCTTGCGCTTGCGGCCCATCGGCGTTTCGTGCGGCAGCACCGCCACGCAGTTGCTCTGCACGGTGCAGTCGCCGCAGCCTTCGCACACGGCCTCGTTGATGAAGAGGCGCTTGGGCGGATCGGCCAGCTCGCCCTTCTTGCGGCGGCGGCGCTTTTCGGCCGCGCAGGTCTGCTCGTAGATGAGCACTGTCACGCCCGCCATCTCGCGCAGGCGGCGCTGCACGTCGTCGAGCGCGGCGCGGTCGTGGAACTCGGTGCCTTGCGGAAAGCGGCCCTTGATGTCGTCGTACTTTCCAATGGCATCGCTCACCACCACCACCTTGCTCACGCCCTCCGACTCCACCTGCCGAGCGATGGCGTCGACGCTGATGACGCCGTCGACCGGCTGCCCGCCCGTCATCGCCACCGCGTCGTTGAACAGGATCTTGTAGGTGAGCGTCGCCTTGGCCGCCACGGCCTGGCGGATCGCGAGGTAGCCCGAGTGGTAGTAGGTGCCGTCGCCCAGGTTCTGGAACACGTGCGGCGTCTTCGTGAACATGGCGTGCGAGATCCAGTCGACGCCCTCCCCGCCCATCTGGATCAGCCCTGCGGTGCTGCGGTCCATCCAGTTCGCCATGAAGTGGCAGCCAATGCCGGCGCGCGCCGTCGAGCCTTCAGGCACCTTGGTGCTGGTGTTGTGCGGGCAGCCGGCGCAGAAGTACGGCAGGCGCTTGACCGCATCGCTCGCGTTGCCGAGCAACTCGGGCGGCGTGAAGTCGCGCACGTGCTGCAGGTGGTCGCCCAGGTCGTGGTTGTCGGGGAAGTGCACGGCCAGCCAGTGCGCGACCAGTTCGATGAGCCGCGACGGGCGCAGTTCGCCCAGCGCCGACACCAGCGGCTGTCCCTCGCGGTCATGCTTGCCGACGAGCACGGGGCGCGCATCGGCGGGCGCGTTGTAGAAGATGTCGCGCAGCTGCGTCTCGACCACTGCGCCCTTCTCCTCGACGATGAGGATCTCCTCCAACCCCTGTGCGAAGGCCTTGATGCGCGTCTGCTCCACCGGAAAGCTCAGGCCGATCTTGTAGAGCCGCACGCCGGCGCGCGCCAGTTGCTCCGGCGAGAGCTCGAGCCGGCGCAGCACTTCCATCAGGTCGTGATGTGCCTTGCCGCAGGTGACGATGCCCACCTTCGCGTGCTCGCTCACGATCACATGGCGGTCGATGCTGTTGCGCTTGGTGAATGCAGCTACTGCCGCCAGCTTGTCCTCGAGGCGCGACTCGATGCGCAGCGAAGGCAGATCGGGCCAGCGGTAGTGCAGGCCATCCGGCGGCGCGCGATGGCCGGTGGCTGAACTTACGGCCTCGGCGTCTTCCCACGCTTCGATGCGGCTGTTGATCGCATCCAGGTCGACGGTGCCCGCGCTTTCCACCACCTCGGACAGCGCCGCCATCCCGACCCACGCGCCCGAGTAGCGCGAGAGCTCGTAGCCGTACAGGCCGAACTCCAGGTACTCGGCCACGCTCGAGGGCTGCATGATGGGCATGCGCCAGGCCATGAAGGCGTGGTCGCTCTGGTGCGGCATCGACGACGACACGCAGCCGTGGTCATCGCCCGCCACCACCAGCACGCCGCCATGCGGCGACGAGCCGTACGCGTTGCCATGCTTGAGCGCGTCGCCCGCGCGGTCCACGCCGGGGCCCTTGCCGTACCACATGGCGAACACGCCATCGACGGTGCGCTCGGGGTCCGATTCCACGCGCTGGGTGCCCAGCACCTGCGTGGCCGCGAGTTCCTCGTTGACGGCCGGCACGAAACGGATGCCGGTCTGCTTGAAGCGTTCACCGGCCTTCCAGATCGCCTGGTCGACCATGCCCAGCGGCGAGCCGCGGTAGCCACTGACGAAACCCCGCGTGTGCAGGCCGCGTTGCGCATCGCGCCGGCCCTGCATCACGAGCACGCGGATCAGCGCCTGCGTGCCGGTAAGAAAAACCGAGCCGGATTCGGCCCAGAGGTTGTCGGAAAGTTGGTAGCCGGGCCGTCTTATCGCGGTGGCGTTGTGTGGGGCATCCATGCCCGGAATTGTTCTGCCGCCCTCCGGGGAAGTGCTTCTTCAATGCACTAGCGCAGACCCTTGTTTCGAGAAGAATTCACTCCAATAGAGGCTTGAAAGTCAGTTTTCTTTTCCATTTCCGCAAAAGAAGAGAAAACACACTCCGCCAGAATCAGTCCTGCCTGCGCATCGCGAAGAAGCCTCCCGCCACCAGGATGAACGCCCCGATGATCACCTTCTGCCAGGTGCTGGGCACGCCGGCCAGGATCAGCACGTTGTTGATCAGCGTGACCAGCACCACCCCCAGCAGCGTGCCGCCCACGGTGCCGCTGCCGCCGGTGATGCGCGCGCCGCCGAGGATCACGGCCGCGATCACGTCCAGCTCGTTGCCCACCAGGTCGAAGGGGTTCGCCAGCCGCGTGCTCGACACGTGCACGATGCCCGCAAGCCCCGAGAGGAAGCCCGCGTACGCGAACACGAAGACGTGCACCGTGCGCAGGTTGTAGCCCAGCCGCTCCGCGATCGCGAGGCTGCCGCCGATGGCGTACACCGCGCGGCCGATCAGCGTGCGGTTCAGCAGCCACCAGGTCAGCGCCGCCGCGAAGACCAGCACCAGCACGGTGGCGGGCAGCACCACGTGCAGGCCCTGCGGTGTGTCGAAGCGCCACAGCGCCAGCTTGCCGAAGGCGTCCATCGGCGCGGGCACGTTCATGAAGAACACGGTGCCCACGAAGGTCAGCAGGATGCCCCGGTACAGGTACTGCGTGCCGATGGTCACGATCAGCGACGGCGCCTTCAGCCAATGCACCAGCAGCCCGTTGAGCACGCCCAGCAGCGCGCCGCTCGCCGCGCCGGCGATCAGCAGCAGCGCGATGGGCGCTTCCGGAAAGTAGTTCAGCACCAGCTTGGTGATGCTGTACATGGTGAGCGCCGCAATGGCCGCGAACGACACGTCGATGCCGCCGGCGGCCAGCACGATCAGCACGCCCAGCGCGAACAGGCCCAGCACCGTGCAGGCACGCACGATGTCGAACAGCACCGGCAGCTGGAAGAAGCTCGGGTTGATGGCGCCCACCGCCAGGCTCGCCAGCACGATCAGCGCGAGCGTGAAGACCGAGGGACGCTGCGCGAGCCAGCCGCGCAGCGAGAACCGCGCCTCGGGCGGGAGCGGAGCCGATTCCGGCGTGGCCGGCGCTGGATGCGCTTGCATGGTGGAAGCCGTCATGAGAATGCGGGGGAAGGTGTGTCGGAAACCAGCGCGTGGTAGAGATCGCTCTCGGCGAGCCCCTGCGCGTCGAAGTCGTTGGCGATGCGGCCCTTGCGCATCAGCAGGATGCGGTCGCAGTTCTGCAGCAGCTCCTGCAGGTCGTCGCTCACCAGGATCACGCCCAGCCCCTGCTCGGCCAGCCGCTGCACGATGCGGTAGATGGTGTCCTTCGAGCCCACGTCCACGCCCACGGTGGGGCCGTGCAATATCAGCACGCGCGGCCCGATGGCCAGCCAGCGCCCGATGAGCACGCGCTGCTGGTTGCCGCCCGAGAGCGACTGCACCGGCCGGTCGACGTCTGGCGTGGCGATCTGCAACTCGCCCACGGTTCGTTCGGCCAGCGCCTGGCACTGCCGCATGTCGAGTGCGCCGAAGCGGCCGCGCAGGCGGTTCAGCACGGCCGTGACGATGTTGTCGCGGATCGGCTTGTCGAGGAACAGGCCCTCGCTCAGTCGGTCCTCCGGCACATAGCCGATGCCCTGGCGGATGCCGTCGGTGGGCGTCTTCAGCACGATCTGCCTGCCGTCGAGCAGCACGCGCCCGCGGTCGGCGCCCTGCACGCCGGCCAGCGCCAGCGCGAGCTCGTTGCGGCCGGAGTCGAGCAGCCCGGTCACGCCGAGGATCTCGCCCTTGCGCAGCGCGAAGCTCACGTCGCTGAACTGCGCGCCGCGGCCCAGCGATTCCACCTTCAGCAGTTCGTCGCCGCCGTGCGTGCCGTGGCGGTAGCGCTCGCCGTCGAGGTGCTTGCCGGTCATCCAGTGCGCGATCTGCGCCTTGGTGAAGTCGCGGATCGGCCCCTGCGCCACCTTCGTGCCGTCGCGGAACACGATGGCCTGGCCGCCCATGGCCATGCACTCGTCGAGCTTGTGGCTCACGAACAGCACGGCCACGCCCTGCTCGCGCAGCACCTCCACCACATGCACGAGGTTGTCCACCTCTTTCTGCGTGAGCGAGGTGGTGGGCTCGTCCATGATGACCATGCGCGCGCGAGTGGCCACCGCGCGCGCGATGGCCACGAGCTGCCGGGTGGCAATCGGCATCTCGTCCACGCGCCGCGCGAGAAAGGCCGCGTCGGTCGGCAGCTTCACCGCCTGCAGTGCCCGGGTGGCGGTGGCCGCGACAGCCTTGCGGTCGAAGCGCCGCGCCAGCCTGCCGCCGGTGGCGACGAGCTGCTCGCTCAGCGCGACGTTCTCGGCCACGCTCATGTTCGGCAGCAGCGACAGGTCTTGATAAACCGTCTCGATGCCCAGCGTGAGCGCCTGCAGCGGCGACAACGATTCGTACGGCTGCCCGTCGATCACGATGCGCCCCTGGCTCGGCGGCTGCGCGCCCGAGATGATCTTGATCAGCGTGCTCTTGCCGCAGCCGTTCTCGCCGAGCAGGTGGTAGATCTCGCCGGCCTCGATGACGAGGTCGATGCCGCGCAGCGCGTGCACGCCCGCGAAGCGCTTGTGCACATCCTGCACCTCGAGGAAGACCCGGCGTCCGGCCGTGCTCTTTGAGCTTGCCGGACTTGCTTGCGTGGAAGGCGCGGTAAGAGTCATGGCCGGCGGAAGCTCAGAACGAGTACTTCTTGTAGTTCTGCTTGTCGACCTCGACCCAGGCCTGGCCCGTGACGATGATGCCGACGCCCGGGCCCTTCTTGACCGAGACCTTGTTGTAGCCCGGCACGCCCATGTCGGTGCCGTCGGTGATGGTCTTGCCGTCGAGCAGCATCTTGGCGGCCTTGTTCATGACGATGCCGGCGTCCTTCGGGTCCCAGAAGGCGATGCCGCCGACCGCGCCCGACTCGAGGAACTTGGCCGCCTCGCTCGGCAGGCCGGTGCCGAAGACGCAGATCTTGCCCTGCAGGCCGGCCTCTTCCACCGCGCGGCCGATGCCCAGCACGTCGAGCGAGGACGAGCCCTGGAAGCCCTTCAGGTCGGGGTGCTTGCGCAGCATTTCCTTGGCCTTGCCGTAGGCCTTCTCGGCGTCGTTGAGCGACTCGTTCTTGGCGTCGACCAGCTGCATCTTGGGGTACTTCTTCGCGTTGGCCGCGCCGCCGTCGGCCCATTGCACCTGCGACTGGCTGCCCAGCGAGCCGACCAGCGAGGTCCACTTGCCCTGCTGGCCCATGCAGGCGGCCAGGCGCTCGTTGATGCGCGCGCCGTAAGCCGTGTTGTCGAAGGCCTCGATGTCGACCATGGTGTTCTTCTGGTTGTCGGCCTCGTGCGTGACGACCTTGATGCCGCGCTCCATCGCGCGCTTGAGCACCGGCTCCAGCGTGGGCGGGTCCATCGACACCACCGCGATCGCGTCGACCTTCTTGGCCACCAGGTCTTCCACCAGGCGCTGCTGCTGCGCGGCGTCCGACTGGGCCGGGCCGATCTGGCGCGTGGCCACGCCCGGCGTGCTGCTGCCGAACTCCTTCACGCCCACTTCCATGCGGTTGAACCAGCTGATGCCGGTGATCTTCACGACGGTGACGATGTCCTGCGGCTTGCCCTGCGCATGCAGCGCCGAGGCGAAGGCCACGGTGCCGAGTGCCAGCACGGTGCAGGCGATCTTGGTTTTCTTCAGCATGTTCGTTTGTCTCCTAGCCCTCGGTGGTTCTCTGCGTCGCGCCAGGAGGGGGCTGATGCGGCGGTGCGCTGGTGCGCGAAACGGAGATGAAGCTGCGCAGGTCGCTCACGCTGAAGCGCGCCGATGCCAGGAAGAACAGCAGCAGCAGGCCCCAGGCGCAGTCGCGGAAGAAGTTGGAAATGCCCAGCAGGTTGAAGGTGCTCGACAGCAGCTGCAGCGCCACGGCCGAGAAGAACAGGCACACCATGCGCCCGTAGCCGCCCTGCGGCCGCACGCCCGCCATCACGGTGATGAGGATGGCGATGAGCAGGTAGGAGTTGCCGTAGTCCGACTTCACGCTGGCGGTACGGCTCGCGATGATCACGCCCGCCACCGCCGACAGCACGCCGCACAGCGCGTAGGTGGCAATCAGCATGCGACCCTGCGGAATGCCCGCGTAGCGCGCCGCCTTGGCATTGGTGCCCAGCAGGAAGAGCCGGATGCCGAACGGGCTCTGCTTGAGCAGCCAGCCCACGGCCAGCAGCATCGCGATGAAGATCGCGAACGGAATCGGCACGCCCAGCACCATTTCGTTGCCGATGGCCGAGAGCGGCTCCGCGTTGCCCACGCGCAGGCTGGAGCCGCCGGTGAGCACTACGGCCAGGCCGGTGTAGAGCAGCTGCGTGCCCAGCGTACAGAGAATGGGCGTGAGCCCGGCGCGCGCGATCAGCACACCGTTGAGCAGCCCGCCCACCAGCCCCACCGCGATCGCGATCGCCGCGAAAGCGCCGGTGTAGAGCCACGGCGAAGCATCGACCTCCACCAGCATCGGCGCCAGCGTGGCCGCCACGACGCCCGAGAGATTGGCCAGCGCCACGCCCGAGAGGTCGATGCCGCCGTTGCCGGAGATCATCGACAGCGCCACGCCCATGGCCAGCAGGCCGAGCTCGGGCAACTGGCCGCCCATCGACTGGAAGTTGTAGACGTCGAGGAAGTCGCCCCTCGAGAGCACGGTAGCGACCACGAGAATCGCGACGTTGATGCCGACCAGGAAGTTGAGCTCGCGGTCTGAAAACCTGAATTTCACGGAAGGCTCCTTTGCTGCTCGCGGTTCAGGCCACTGCCCGACCCAGCAGCGCATCGACTTCGGCGCGCGTGGGCATCGACGGTGCCGTGCCCGCGCGCGTGACCGAGATGGCCGCCACGGCCGATCCGAAGCGCGCGGCCTCCAGCGGCGACGCGCCCTCGGCCAGCGCGGCCGCGAAGCCGCCGTTGAAGGCATCGCCCGCGCCGGCCGTTTCCTTCACCGCGCCGGCATGAAACACGGGCAGGTGCACCGATTCGCTCGCGCTGTGCAGCAGCGCCCCCTTGTCGCCGAGCGTGATGAGTGCGCAGCCCACGCCCTTCGCGAGGAAGAAGTCACCCGCGCGGCGCGCGTCCTCGATGGTCTCGACCGCGATGCCGCTCAGTGCCGCGGCCTCGTGCTCGTTGGGCGTGATGTAGTCGCACAGCGAGTAGAGCGCGTCGTCGAAGGGCAGCGCCGGCGCCGGGTTGAACACCGTCACGGTGCCGGCAGCGCGCGCAAGCTCGAGCCCGCGCTGCGCGGCGCCAGCGGGCTGCTCCAGTTGCGTGACGAACACGCGCGCACCGCGGATGGCATCGGCGGCAGCCTCCACATCGGCGGAGTCGATGAGCGCCGCCGCGCCGGGCACCACGATGATGGCGTTGTCGCCCGTGACCTCGTGCACGTAGATGAAGGCCGCACCGGTCGGCTGCGTCGTCACCTGCGGCACGCGCGGCGTGATGCCTTCCTGCGCCCAAAGTGCCAGCGCATTGGCGCCGAAGGCGTCCTGCCCGAGCTTGGAGATGAAGGTCACCCGGGCGCCGGCACGCGCGGCGGCCACCGACTGGTTCGAGCCCTTGCCGCCGGGGCCCATGGCGAAGCCGGAGCCGGCAATGGTCTGGCCCACGCCCGGAAGGTCGGCCGCGCGAAAGGCGAGGTCCGCCACGAAGATGCCGAGCACGGCCACGCCGTGTTGTTGCTGTTGATGCTGTTGCGAGGAAAAGGCAGTCATCGCGATCAGGCCTCGGGGGCGAGCACGCCCTTCTTGAACACGAAGCAGCCGTAGAAGCGGCGCTCGCCGGTGGCGATCACGCAGTAGGCGCGGCGCGCGGCCTCGTAGAAGGCGAAGCGTTCGATGGAGCCCATCGGCCGCGCGCGTCCTTCCGCCGCATCGATCTCGCGCTGCATCTCCTGCTGCACGGGCGGAATCTCGTTGGGCGCGCCCATGATCTCCATGCGCCGCGCCGGATCGTCCACCGCGTTGTCCAGCGGCAGCACCGAAAGAATGGCGCGCGCCGCCTCGGCGGTGCCCACGCCGTCGATGCGCAGCAGCCGGCCCAGCGCAGTCTGGCGTGCGACCGAATCGGCCGGGAAGTTGGCGTCGCACAGCACCAGCTCGTCGCCATGGCCCATGGCGCGCAGGGCGTAGAGCACATCGGCGTTGAGCAGCGGATGAATGGACTTCAGCATGCGGTCTCCTCGAAATGGAACGGCTTTCGCGGTTGCGATCCTAGACAAAGAAAACGTTTGCGCAAACGTTTTCCTTTCGGGGATTTCCCTTGGTTCCGGTGATGCGGACAAAAGCCGCGCACTCATTCGCCATAGGGAATCCAGATGTTCTTGACCTGCGTGGCATGCCGCAGGAATGCGGGGCCCTCGGCCGATGCGGCGTCGTGCCAGTCGGTGGCCAGGCCGTGGTCGACCAGGGTGCGCTTGAGGTTGCCCACAGACAGCCGCTCGGCTTCGCGCGACAGTTCCTTCGCGCCGAAGACCCAGAGCGCATCGACGTCGTCGTGCTCCGCCAGCGTGCGCGCGAGGCTCGCGGCCGGGCCGGTCACGAGGTTGACGACGCCCGCCGGCAGGTCGGAGGTTTCGAGCACCTGGTAGAAGTCGGTGGCGACCAGCGCATGCTTCTCGCCCGGCACGACCACCGTGCGGTTGCCCATGGCCAGGAGCGGCGCGAGCAGGCTCACGAAGGACAGCAGCGGGGCCTCGTCGGGACACACCACGCCCACCACGCCGATCGCCTCGACCGTGGCCAGCGCCACGCCGCGCAGCGGCGGCACATGCACCGTGCCCTCGTACTTGTCGGCCCAGGCGCCATAGGCGAACAGACGGCTCACCGATGCGTCGACCTCGGCCTGCGCGGCTTTCGCAGGAACGCCGCTCAGGCTCGCGATGCGCGCGGCGAATTCGCCTGCGCGGGCCGAGAGGTTTTCCGCGAGGTAGTACAGCGCCTGCGCGCGGCGATGCGGCGTCGCGCTCGACCAGCCCGCCGCCGAACGCGCTGCGGCGGCGGCGTTGCGGATGTCCTTGCGGTTGCCCACGCCCACCTCGCCGGCAGGCTGTCCGTTGGCAGTGAAGACCGGGCGCGAGAGTTCGCCGTCGGGCCGCGCCTGCTTGCCTCCGATGAAGAGCTTGGCGGTACGGTCGATGGCGGGCAACGCCGGCTCTTTCACATCCGCACTCTCGTTCGCCGCCGCTGCCGAAGCAACAGCCGCAACGGCAGTGCGCGGCTTGCGCTGCGCCCAGGCACGCGGCTTCAGGTATTCGTAGCAGCCCTCTCTCCCGCCCTCGCGGCCGTAGCCGGACTCGCGGTACCCGCCGAAGCCCACGCCCGCGTCGAAAAGATTGGTCGCGTTGACCCACACCACGCCCGCCTGCAGTTGCGGCGCAATGCCCAGCGCGAGGCCGATGGTCTCGCTCCACACGCTGGCGGCGAGGCCGTAGCGCGTGTTGTTGGCCAGCGCGACGGCTTCGTCGGGGGTGCGGAAGGTCATCGTCACCAGCACGGGCCCGAAGATTTCCTCGGTCGCGACGGTGGAGGCGGGCTGCACGCCTGTCAGCAACGTCGGCGGAAAGAAGCTGCCACCCGGTGGCAACGCGCACGGCGCCTGGTAGCAGCTCGCACCCTCGCGCACGCCGGTCGCCACCAGCGAGCGCACTCGCTCTAGCTGCGTGGCGTCGACCAGGCTGCCCATGTCGATCGCCTTGTCCAGCGGCGGGCCCACGCGCAAGGTCTGCATGCGGCGCTTGAGCCGCGCGATGAAGTCGTCGGCGATGCCTTCCTGCAGCAGCAGCCGCGAGCCGGCGCAGCACACCTGGCCCTGGTTGAACCAGATGGCATCGACCACGCCTTCCACGGCAGCGTCGATGTCCGCGTCGTCGAACACGATGAAGGGCGACTTGCCGCCCAGCTCCAGCGTGAGCGACTTGCCCGTGCCCGCCGTGGCGGTGCGGATGAGCCGCCCTACTTCCGTCGATCCGGTGAATGCGATCTTGTCCACGCCCTCGTGCGCGACCAGCGCCGCGCCCGTGGCGCCGTCGCCGGTCACCACGTTGAGCACGCCGCGCGGCAGGCCGGCCTGCGCCGCCAGTTCGGCGAAGAGCAAGGCGCTCAGCGGCGTGAACTCGGCCGGCTTGAGCACCACGGTGTTGCCCAGCGCGAGCGCGGGCGCGATCTTCCACGCGAGCATCAGCAGCGGGAAATTCCACGGAATGATCTGGCCGACGACGCCCAGCGGCACCTGGTCGGCGAACTCGCGCTCCTGCAGCTGCGCCCAGCCGGCATGGTGATAGAAGTGGCGCGCGGCCAGCGGCACGTCGAGGTCGCGCGTCTCGCGGATCGGCTTGCCGTTGTCCAGCGCCTCGACCACGGCGAGCAGGCGTGCGTGGCGCTGCACCATGCGCGCCAGGGCGTAGAGATGCCGCGCACGGCCATGGCCACCGAGCGCGAACCAGCCGGGCTGCGCGGCGCGCGCCGCCGCCACCGCGGCGTCCACGTCCTTCGCGGAACCTTGGGCGATGCGGGCCAGGCGCTGGCCGGTGGCCGGCTCGGCCGTGTCGAAATGCGCGCCCTCCGATGCAGGCGTGAAGCGCCCGTCGATGAAGTGGCCGAAACCTTCGGCATGGCGCGCGAGCCATTCGCGCGCGTCGGTGTCGCTCTCTGGCGCGGGGCCGTAGTCCATGGTGTCGAAGTAGCGCGCGACGCTGCTGTTGCTGCTGTTGTTGTTGCTCATCGGGCTCATCCGATCGGGTGGCGGTTGTAGGCCGAGTAGCGGCCTGTGACGTGGTGCTCCAGCTGGCGCTCGATGTCGGCCAGCAGCGTGGATGCGCCGATGCGGAAAAGATCAGGCTCGAGCCAGTCGCGGCCCAGCTCTTCCTTCATGAGCACCTGGTAGTCGAGCGCCGTCTTCGCAGTGGAAACACCGCCGGCGGGCTTGTAGCCCACGCGGAAACCGGTGCGGGCCTCGTACTGCCGGATCATCCGCAGCATCGCGAGCGTGACCAGCGGCGTGGCGTTCACGCCCTCCTTGCCGGTGGAGGTCTTGATGAAGTCGGCGCCGGCCATCATGCAGACCATCGAGGCCTTCGCGACATTGCGCAGCGTTTTCAGCTCGCCCGTCGCGAGGATCGCCTTCACATGCGCCTCGCCGGCGGCGCGGCGGAAGTCGAGCATCTCGTCGTAGAGCTTCTTCCATTGGCCCGCGAGCACGTGCTCGCGGGTGATGACGATGTCGATCTCCGCCGCACCGTCGCGCACCGAGGCTTCGATTTCCTTGAGCTTGAGTTCGTGCGGGATCAGCCCCGCCGGAAAGCCCGTGGACACCGCCGCCACCGGAATGCCGGTGCCGGCCAGCGCCTCCACGGCGGTCGACACGAAGCGGTGGTAGACGCACACCGCCCCGGTGTGCAGCTTGCGGTCGGCAAAGCCGAGCGCGGCCAGCAGGTCGGGACGCACCGGCATCGCGGCCTTGGCGCAGAGCCGCTTCACGCGCTCGGCGGTGTCGTCTCCGCTGAGCGTGGTCAGGTCGATGCAGGTGATCGCCTTCAGCAGCCAGGCCGCCTGCGCGTCCTTCTTGACCGAACGGCGCCCTGGCAGCGTGGCCACGCGGCGCTCGGCGGCCGAGAGGTTGAAGCGGATGCCGTCGATCCAGCCGGTATCGAAGGGTTGGGCGGTGTTGCGAGGAACGGCGACGTGGGTCTGCGCGGGCGTCGTCGGCGCTGCTGCTGTGGCCGAGGCCGGCGCAGCCGGACGCGAGCGCACCGCGCCGCTGGGGCGAACGAGGGAAGTGGAGGTCATGGATGAACTGGCGCCGTGGCGCGCGAAGGCCGCGGCTGCGGCGGGCAGGCAAGGGGCATGTCTTTTGTCTCCGGGCTGCGTCGCGTGGCGGCGCTGCCATGATGTTGTTTGTGTTGGCACAAATGTTATTACAAGAACATTTATTTGTGCAATATGTTTTTTCAACAACATCAACCCGGCTTGCGATGACCGATACTCCGGCACGTGGACCTGAGGAGACCGAACATGCGAAGAACCGCCGGAGCCGAGGCCCGGGCCGTGCGCCTGGCCAGGATGCAGGAACTCGTCGAGGCCGGCGGCCCGCTGCCGATCAAGCAGGCGGCCCAGCAGCTCGAAGTGACGGAAATGACCATCCGCCGCGACCTGTCGTCGCCTGGATCACCCCTCAGCGCCCTCGGAGGCTACGTGCTCGCGACCACGCTGCCGGGCGCCGAGCGCTACTCGCTCGACGAAGCCGGCGACCAGCACGCGGCCAACAAGCGCCTGGCTTGCGAGCGCGCCGCCGGGCTGGTGCAGCCGCACGACAGCCTGTTCATCGACTGCGGCACCACCATGGCCCATTTCGCCGAGGCGCTGCCGCCCGAGATGCCGCTGAGCGTAGTGTGTTACTCCACGAACATTTCCTCGGTGCTGAGCCGCCGTCCGAACACGCAGCTGATGCTGCTGGGCGGGCTGTACCACCCTTCGTCGGCCACCTTCTTCTCCGACGAGGGCCTGCAATACCTCAGCAGGCTGGGCGTGAACAAGGCCTTCATCTCCGCGGGCGGAGTCGACCTGGAACGCGGCGCGAGCTGCTCCAACTTCCACGAAGTGCCCGTGAAGCAGGCAGCCATCCGCAGCGCATCGCAGAGCTTTCTGGTGCTGGACGAAAGCAAGCTCGGCACGCTGAGGCCCGCCTTCTTCAGTCCGCTCGATGCCTTCGCGCGCATCGTGGTCGGCGGCTCGCCGGAGGCCGCCTTGAAGAAGCAGTTCAAGGACCTGCCGCTGGAATACGCGTAGAAAGAAACGCTTCGCAGCGGCCTGCGCACGGCCTTGCCCGGCCGCATCGATCAAGGAGAATCGCGACGATGGCGTGGACCGGCATCCGGTCCACACACCCCACCCACTACCTTCGATCCCGCGATGAATGCCGGCCCCGTTTCCCTCGACGAGCATTGCCTCAAGATCCTCTCCGCGCTGCAGCATGACGGCCGCCAGACCGTGCAGCAGATTTCGGAGGCGGTGGGCCTGTCGCCCACGCCCTGCTGGAAGCGCATCAAGGACATGGAGGCCGCCGGCGTCATCCGCGGCTACACGACGCTGGTCGATCCCGAGCAGGTCGGCCTGCACGTCTCGGCCGTGGCCGAGGTGAACCTCGACCGCCACAGCGAGGCGATGGTGCAGCGCTTCGAGGAGGCCGTGGCCGCCAGCCCGCAGATCATCCGCTGCGTGTCGGCCACCGGCCCGGCCGACTACATCCTCAACGTGACCGTGCCCGACATGAAGCACTACGAGCGCTTCCTGCACGAGGTGCTGTTCAGCCTGCCCGGCGTGACGCACGTGCGCTCCAGCATCGTGCTGCGCGAGATCAAGTCGGAAGCCGCGCTGCCGCTTGACCATCTGCTGCCGGGCACGCCGCGCGCCTCGGGTTCGCGGCGCGGCTAGCCTCGTACTGGCACCAGCAAGAAAAACGACACGCACATGACCTTGCCCAAGACGCTCCTTCTTTCCCGCCTCGCGCTCGCCGCACTCGTTCTTTCGATGAGCAGCACGGCCTTTGCCGCAACGCCGGCCGCGCCGCAGCCCGCGGAACAGAGCGCTGCCAAGGCCATACCCGGAGCACCGGTGCCCGCAAGCTCGCCGCTGCGGACCGGCCCCATCCGCTTCCAGTTCGCCATCTACTACCCCAAGGCGCCCACTGCCGATCCGATGGCCGCGCTGCGCGGCGTGCTCGGCAAGACCGCCGGCAGCCCGAAGCTCCTGGCGTCGCTTCCAGCCCCCTCCTCCGTCACCGCGCCCGTGGTCTTCGCTAACTGGAACACCACCACGGTGCTCAAGGAATACCGCGCGCCCGACATGGAGTCGCTGCAGCGCTTCGGCCGCGGCATTACGCGCGAGCAGGCGGAAGCACTGCAGAAGGCGGACAAGGCGCTGATCCTCGATTTCGCGCACCCCTCGCAGCAATCTCTGGCCGTGATGCAGAAGGCGCTGCTGGTCACGCTGCAGGTCGCGCGGGACACCGGTGGCCTCCTGTGGGACGAGGAAACGCGCGAAGTCTTCTCGCCCGACGAATGGCAGAAGCGGCGCGTCGACACCTGGGCCAACGGCCTGCCCGACGTCTCGCAGCACACGATCATCCACGCCTACCGCAGCGGCGAGATGGTGCGGGCCATCACGCTCGGCATGGGCAAGTTCGGCCTGCCCGACGTTGTGGTGAGCGATTTCTCGTGGTCGAGCAACCGGCCGATGGGCAGCCTCGTCAACGCTTTCTCGCAGGCGATGGCCGAGGGCATCACGCTGGCGCGGCCTGGGCAGTTCGACATGGACCTGCGCGCGCTCAGGCATGCCGCCGCGCGCGACCCGATGCTCACGGGCCTGAAGCCCAACGCCGCAGCCGTGGCCAAGCTCTCGCTGGTCAACGGCACCTGGGAAAGCGGCGATCCGCAGAACAGGCTCTACGAAATTCGCTTCGACCGCTACAAGGGCCCCGACCGCTATGCGCAACAGGACGCCATGGTGAGCTCGGTCTTCGGCACCGGAGAAGACTCGGTGACCCGCGTGAAGCACAACGACGAACTGCTCGCCGCCAGCAAGGCCGCCACCGCGCAACTGCCCAAGCTGCGCGAGGCTTTCGCCAAGGGCTTGCAGCCGGGCGAATACATCCTCGTGAAAGCGCCGTTCACCACGCGCGACGGCGGCAACGAATGGATGTGGGTCGAGGTCGCGCGCTGGAACGGCGACGCCATCGAAGGCCTGCTGAAGAACGAACCTGTCGACGTGCCGGGCCTGCACGCCGGCCAGATGGTGAAGGTCTCGCAGGCCAAGGTCTTCGACTACATGCGCCGCTACCCCGATGGCCGCAACGAGGGCAACGAGACTTCGAAGATCATCGCGCGCATGCAGGGCGCGAAGAAGTAGCGCCAGCGGCGGCCGCAGACGGCCCGCCGGGAATGACGACGGTGAACGCGCACCCCCGGCCGCCCGGCGCCTGCGCGAGCCCGATGGTGCCGGCCATTCGCTGGCAAGCCTGCCGCGCGATCGAAAGACCCAGCCCCGTGCCCTGCGCCACGGTGCCGGAGCCGCGATGAAAGCGCTCGAACACCAGCGCATGCTCCTCGACCGGAATGCCCGGTCCGCTGTCGACCACCGAGAGCACAAGCTCCCGCGCCTCGCGCCGCAACGTCACCACGACCTGGCCACCGCTCTCGACATACTTCACAGCGTTGTCGAGCAGGTTGCGCAGCACCGATTCGAACAGCGGCACGGGCAGCTCGAAGACCAGGCTGTCCTCGGACTCGAGGATCAGCTCCAGCCGCCGGTGGTCGGCGTCTCTCGATGCCTGCGCGAGATGCCGCCGCGTCAGTTCGGCGACGTCGATGTACTGGGTTTCGGGGCGTTCCGCGCCGTCCATTGTGGCCAGCTCCAGCAACTGCTGGATGAGATGCGAGCCACGCGCGATGGCATGCGCGAGATGCTGCGCGGCCTCCTGCCGCTCCTGCGGATCGGTCGAGCGCGAAAGCACGTGGGCCTGCGCGCCGATCACCGCCAACGGCGTCCGCAGCTCGTGCGCGGCGTCGTTCACGAACGAGCGCTCCCGCTCGACCTTGCCCCGCAGCTGCGCCAGCAGGTCTTCCAGCGCCCTCACCAGCGGCTTCAGCTCGGCGTACTTCGGGTCGACGCCCAGCGGCGACAGGTCTTCCGCGCCACGCGTCTGGATGCGCTCGCCGAGCAGGCGCAGGGGCTTGATGCCCTGTGCCGCGGCGATCCACACCGGCGCGAGCACGAACGGAAACGCGATGAGGAAAGGCATGAAGAGCGAACTTCCGAAGAGGCCGATCAGCCACGGAATGCCCGAGTGCGGTTCGCCCAGCCACACCTGCCAGCGCGCGCTGCTGCCTTCGTACAGCCAGTAGCGCTGGCCGCCCAGCGTCACGTCCACCATCTTGTCGGGCTCGCCGCGCAGCGCAAGGCCCTTGATCTCGGGGGAAACGTACAGCAGCCGGCCCTCGCGGTTCTTCAACTGGAAAACCACGTTGCCCGGCAGGCCGCCTTCGCTGCGGCGCAGCTCGTTGATGATCCGCCCCATCGTGTCCATCACGCCGGCGGCGACGTCTTCGTTCTCGATGCCGGCCAGCCCTGCGTTGATCTCCCGGCCGGCGCGCACCACATTCGAGTCGGTGTTCATGGTCCAGCTGAAGCTCAGGTACATGTAGACGACCAGCACGCCCCAGGCCAGCGCAAAGGCGAGCATCAGCGACAGCGCCACGCGCCGCACAAGGCTCCGGCGAAACAGCCACATCATGGCGCGAGCATGTAGCCGACGCCGCGCACGGTCTTGATCCGCTCGGCGCCGATCTTGCGGCGCAGGTTCGACACGTGCACCTCGATAGCGCCGAAGTCCACCGGCTCGCCCAGCGGGTCGAGCCGCTGCGACAGCGTGCCCTTGGGAATCACAGCGCCGGGCTCGCGCGCGAGCTCCAGCACGAGCTGGAATTCGCGCGGAGACAGGTCGAGCGCGGCGCCGCCGAGCCGCGCCACATGGCTGCGCGGCTCGATCTCCAGTTCGCCGAAGGACCACACGTCGCTGGCCTGGTGCGCATAGCGCCGGCGCACGGCATGGATACGCGCCACCAGCTCGGGCGTGGCGAAGGGTTTGACCACGTAGTCGTCGGCGCCGCCGTCGAGGCCGGCCAGCCGGTCTTCCAGCGCGGAACGCGCGGTGATGACCACGATGGGCACCGTCACGCCCGAACGGCGCCAGCGCGAGAGCAATTGCAGGCCCGAGCCGTCGGGCAGGCTCACGTCGAGCAGCACGCAGCCGCAGGCGTCGCCTTCGAGGGAGCGCGGGGCGTCGGCGATGCGGCGCAGCCACTCGATGCTGAAACCCTCGGCCTTGAGGGCCTGCGAGAGGGCGCGGCCCAGGTCAAGGTCGTCTTCTATGAGCAGGAGGTGCATCATCCGGATTGTCCGGGGGGAACCTTAAGCATTGCCAAAGGTTCGGCGAAGAACAATGCTTCGCTCCTCATCCCAGAGCCTCACGATCTTCCAGAGCCCTCGAGCATTCCGGAGTCGCACAGAGTGAACACCACCCTCGCAACCATGCTCCTCGCCGCCGCCTTCCTGTCGGGCTGCGGCAACGACGATACCGGCACGCGGCCTGCCAGCTCCGGCCTGCAGCAATCCGCCGATGCGGTGACGGGCCACGTCACGCCGGCCGGCAGCGACTTCGGCGGAGCAGGCCTGGCCGGCGCCAGGATGCTCTTTCCGGTCGGTGCCGACGCGAAGGCGATGACGGCCATGATCGCCGCGCGCCTGGTCGAGCGCGGCGCCCTGCGCTGGAACACGCGCATCGCCGAGGCCTTGCCCGAGCTGCGGCGCATGATGCTGCCGGCCTACCGCAACGTGACGCTCGAAGACCTGCTCGCGCACCGCGCCGGCCTGCCGGCCTTCACCACCGAAGACGAGTTCCGCCGCTTCCTGGCCGTCCTGCCCGAGGCCGTCCCGGCCGGTGCGCTGCCCACGACCGACGCCGGGCGCCGCCTCTTCTTCGCGCGCTGGCTGGTGCGGCAGCCGCCCGCAGCGGGCACTGGCTTCCTGTATTCGAATGCCGGCTACGCGCTCGCGGCCACGATGATGGAGCGTGCCACCGGCCTGAGCTACCGCGCGATGTTCGAGCAGGAACTGACCCGTCCGCTCGGCATCGCCGGCACATGGCGCGAAGCCGACGCGCGCGACCGCGCCAGCCCGCAGGCCTGGCTCGACGCGATCATGCCGGCCAACCGCTACGCCACCACCGCGTCGACCTACGCGAGCTGGCTGCGCTGGCACCTGCGCGCATTGCAGGGCGATGAAACGCCCCTGCCCTTCGGCTACGTGGAGCGCCTGCGCGGTCTCTCGCCCGGCAGCTACGCGCTCGGATGGACCGGCGCGCTCGTCCAGGGTCGCCCCGTGCTGCGGCACGCGCGCGGCGCCGAAGCCTCGTTGGCCGAAGCGCAGTCCGACGCCATCATCGACACCGACGGCGGCAGCGCGAACTTCGTGCTGTCGTTTGCCGGCCAGGGCAGCGACGGCCCGCGCGCCTCGGCCTTGCTCGACCGGCTCATGGCCGGCCTGGCCAGCGACACGCCCACCGCCAGGCCGCTCTTCGCGCAGCTGCGCTGCAGGCTCAGCCGCTGCAGCTTCGTGATGCGGCTGCACATCGACCGGCTGATGCGGGCGCTGCTGCACTGAGCCGCGCCGGCGCTATCTGGCGCAAACTGGAGCGCCACCCGACCACCGAGGAGCTTCCGATGCGCATCCGCGAACTCGCCACCGGCCTGCAGTTTCCCGAGGGACCGATCGCCATGGACGACGGCTCCGTGCTGCTGGTCGAGATCGCGCGCGGCACGCTCACCCGCGTGCGCGCCGACGGGCTCGTGCAGGTGGTGGCCGACCTGGGCGGCGGCCCGAACGGCGCGGCCATCGGACCCGATGGCGCCGTCTACGTCTGCAACAACGGCGGCTTCAGATGGCACACCGAGGCCGACGGCTGCCTGCGGCCCGTGGGGCAGGCCGAGGACTATTCGGGCGGACGCATCGAGCGCGTGAACCTCGCCACCGGCCGCGCCGAGCGCCTGTACGACACGGTGGAAGGCGGCGCGCTGTGCGGCCCCAACGACATCGTGTTCGACGCGCACGGCGGTTTCTACTTCACCGACCTGGGCAAGGTGCGCGAGCGCGACATGGACCGCGGCGGCCTGTTCTACGGCCATGTAGACGGCAGCGCCGCCAGCGTGATCGCGCGGCCGGTGATGACGCCCAACGGCATCGCGCTTTCGCCCGATAGCGGCACGCTCTACTACGCCGAGACAGAGGGCGCGCGCGTCTGGGCCTTCGACATCGTCGCGCCGGGCCGCGTGCGCAAGGACGGCTGGCCCTCGCCGCACGGCGGACGCATGCTCTGCGCCTCGCCGGGCGGGCACTACCAGCGCTTCGACTCGATGGCGGTCGACGCGCTGGGCAATCTCTGCGTGGCGACGCTGCTGCACGGCGGCATCAGCATCGTGGCGCCCGACGGCAGCACGGTCGAACACGTGCCGCTGCCCGATCGCTACACCACCAATATCTGCTTCGGCGGACGCGAGCGGCGCACGGCCTACGTGACGCTCTCGGGCAGCGGGCGGCTGATCGCCATCGACGACTGGCCGACGCCCGGCCTCGCACTGAACTTCGAGGCTTAGGAAACGACCTGGTAGTACAGGTTCTGCGGGTGCCGGGCCTGCGCGAAGAAGAACCAGCGCTCGGCCAGAAGCCCCGGCGCCTGCACCAGCGCCGCGAGCAGCCATGGCATCGCCCCGGCTCCCGCAATGCCCCAGGCCAGCAGCAGCGCGGGCAGCACGAAGGCCAGCAGCTGGAAGCCCAGCTTCATGTTTCCCAGCGCCGCCAGCGACGCGCCATGGAAGAACTCGCGCGTGTTGAACGAGCCGGCCGACATGCCCATCGATTTCTGCACCAGCTTCTGCGTGCGGATGCCCGTGGCGGACTGCAGCGTCGACTTGTGGCGAATGCCCGCATTGCGCCGGAGCGCCGTGCCGCGCGCAGCCCACGCCGCGAGGGTGGCGACGAGCGCACAGGGCCCGAACACCTGCACGAAGCGCGCCTCGCCGGCCAGCGCCGCCATCGCACAGGCCAGCACCAGCCCCGACGACAGCCCGATCAGCGTGAAGTTGACGATGGTCAGCGGATGCGCCCATTCCTCGATGAAGCGAAGGCAGGCGTAGATCATCGCCGTGCAATACCAGAGCAGTACCGCGCCCCACAGCGCGAACAAGGGCAGCAGCCACGACCACGGCGCCCCCATGCCGGCCCGCAGCGACAGCCCCCACACCGCCACCAGCGCGATGAAGGCCGGCAGCACGATCACCTCGCGCGACATCCACGAGGTGCGCCACATCAGCACCGCGCGCCATGCACGCGTCTTGCGGCCCAGGTGCATGAACGAGGCGGCCAGCCCGGCCACCAGCAGCACCTCGGCCACGCCCAGTGCCAGCCCAAGGAAACCCGGCGCAAGTTCGAGCCCGAAGAGCACCGCCAGCGCGAGCGCGAACACCAGCCCCTGCGCGGCGCCAGCCAGCGTGGTGAAGAAAAGAATGGAGAACGCGGGATGCATGCGGCTTATTCCTGTGCGTCCTGCCCTGCAGGCGTGATGCGCCGCGGCAGGTAGCGGTTGGCCGGGTTGGTCTCCCACTCGGGCATGAGCTGATAGCCGCCGCGCTCGCGGATCGCCTTCGACACTTCCGACTCCGGGTCCTTCACGTCGCCGAAGAGCCGCGCGCCGGTCGGGCAGGCCTTGACGCACGCGGGCTTGCGGTCTTCCTTGGGCAGCTGCTCGTCATGGATGCGGTCCACGCAGAGCGTGCACTTGGTCATGACCTGGCGCTCCTCGTCGAGCTCGCGCGCGCCGTAGGGGCAGGCCCATGCGCAGTACTTGCAGCCTATGCACTTGTCGTAGTCGACCAGCACGATGCCGTCTTCCTTGCGCTTGTAGCTCGCGCCCGTGGGGCACACGGGCACGCAGGGCGGGTCTTCGCAATGCAGGCAGCTCTTGGGGAAGTGGATGGTCTCGGTGCCAGGGAACTCGCCGGCCTCGTAGGTCTGCACCCGATTGAAGAAGGTGCCGGTGGGGTTGGCGGCGTAGGGCCGCTCGTCGGCCAGCGGGCCCGCGCTTCCGGAGGTGTTCCACTGCTTGCACGAGGTCACGCAGGCATGGCAACCCACGCAGACGTTGAGGTCGATGACCAGCGCGAGCTGCTTGGCGAGCGTCTCGCCCTGCTCGGCGCGGCGGCTACCGCCCGCGGGCGACGGCACGAAGGCCGGGGCCGGCGCCATCAGGTCCTTGAGCCACTGCATCATTTCCTGCTCCTTCCGGCGAAGTAGGTCAGCACGCTCGCCGCCTTGCCCAATACACCGGGCACCGCCGGCATGCTCGCGATCTGCGGATAGCTCTCTTCGGGCTCGCCCGGTTCGGCCGGCCGTATGCGCACGCGCACGTCGTACCAGCCTGCCTGCCCGGTCACCGGGTCGGAATTGCTGATGGTTCCGCTCGCGGTGCCTGCGCAAGGCAGCTCCTCGCTGATCAGGTGGTTCAGCAGGAAGCCCTTGCGCGCCTCGTCCGCGCCCGGCGCGAGCTGCCACGCGCCGTCGGCCTTGCCGATGGCGTTCCAGGTCCACACCGTGCCGGGCTCCACCGCCTCGCTGTGGCGCAGCATGCAGCGCACCTTGCCCCAGCGGCTCTCGACCCAGCACCAGCCGCCGTCGGCGATGCCCGCGGCCTGTGCGGTCACCGGGTTCACGTGCAGGTAGTTGTGGCTGTGGATCTGCCGCAGCCACGCGTTCTGCGAGTCCCACGAGTGGTACATGGCCATCGGGCGCTGCGTGAGCGCATTGAGCGGAAAAGCCTCAAGGTCGGTCGCGGCCTCTTCGAGCGGCGGATACCAGAACGGCAGCGGATCGAAATACGTGTCGATGCGCTCGCGCAGCGCATCGGGCGGCTGCCGCCCCGGGCTCTTGCCCTGCGCGGCGAGCCTGAAGCTCTGCAGCGTGTCGGAGTACAGCGCCAGCTGCACCGGGTCGTTACGCTGGCGCCAGCCCTTGTCCTTCGCGAAGTCGAGGTACTCCCGGTTCCAGTTGCGCATGTAGTGCATGGTCTCGGGCATGTGGTACTGGAACACGCAGTTGTTCTGCGCATAGGCCTCCCACTGCTTCGGATTGGGCGCGCCGCGCAGGTGCTCGGTGCCGTCCTTGCCGCGCCAGCCCATGAGAAAGCCGATGCCCGGCTGCGGCTCGAAGTTGACGACGAAGTCGGGATACCCGCTGTACTTGCGCCCGCCCTCGGGCGTGGTGAAGGCCGGAAACTTCAACCGCGAGGCCAGCTCGATCAGCACCTCCTGGAACGGCCTGCACTCGCCCGTGGGCGGCACCACCGGAATGCGCACCGAATCCACCGGGCCGTCGAACTCCGAGATGGGCCGGTCGAGCATGCCCATCACGTCGTGCCGCTCGAGGTAGGTGGTATCGGGCAGCACGAGGTCGGCGAAGGCCACGGTCTCGCTCTGGAAGGCGTCGCACACCACGAGGAAGGGGATCATGTGCTCGCCCTTCTCGTCCTTGCGGTTGAGCATCTCGCGCACCGCCATCGTGTTCATGCTGGAGTTCCAGGCCATGTTGGCCATGAAGATCAGTAGCGTGTCGATGCGGTACGGGTCGCCCTTCACCGCGTTGGTGATCACGTTGTGCATCAGCCCGTGCGCCGACAGCGGGTGCTCCCACGAGAACGCGTGGTCGATGCGGATCGGCGAGCCGTCGGGGTTGATCGCCAGCTCGTCGGGGCTGGCCGGAAAACCCAGCGGCGCGGCATTCAGCGGCGTGTTCGGCTGGATCATGCCGGGGTCGTTGAACGCGCGGTAGTTCGGCACGATGTGCCGCGGATACGGCGCCTTGTGCCTGAAGCCGCCGGGCGCGTCGATGGTGCCGAGCACGCTCATCAGCACGGCCAGCGCACGCACCGTCTGGAAGCCGTTGGAGTGCGCCGCCAGCCCGCGCATCGCGTGGAAGGCCACGGGCCGCGCCTGCGTGGTTTCATGCTTCTTGCCCCACGCGTCGGTCCACGGGATCGGCAGCTCGAAGGCCTGCTTCAGCGCCGTCTCGCCCATCTCGCGCGCCAGCTTGCGGATGCGCGCCGCGTCGATGCCGGTGATGGCCTGTGCCCACTCGGGCGTGCAGCTCGCCACGCGTTCGCGCAGCAGCTGGAACGAAGGCGCGACGCGCGTGCCGTCGGGCAACGTGTAGTGGCCTTCGAGCGCCGGGTCGCAGCCGTCGACGATGCCTTCGGGGTACGCGGGCTTCACGCCGCCGCTGGCCTTGTCCCACACCAGCTTGTTGTGCGGATTGCGGCCGTCGCCCGGCGGGCCGCGCTCGGGGTCGAAGGCGAACAGCCCTTCGCGCTCGCAGTCGTCGAGCACCACGAGCTGCGGCGCGTTGGTGAAGCGCTTGAGGAAGGCGTGGTCCACGAGCTCGTTGCCGATCAACTCGTGCAGCAGCGCCATGAAGAGCGCGCCGTCCGTTCCGGGCTTGATCGGAATCCACTCGTCGGCAATCGCCGAATAGCCGGTGCGCACCGGGTTGATGGAGATGAAGCGCCCGCCAGCCCGCTTGAACTTGCTGATCGCGATCTTCATCGGATTGCTGTGATGGTCCTCGGCCGTGCCGATCATCACGAAGAGCTTGGCGCGCTCCAGGTCGGGGCCGCCGAACTCCCAGAAGCTGCCGCCGATGGTGTAGATCATTCCCGCGGCCATGTTGACCGAGCAGAAGCCGCCGTGTGCCGCGTAGTTGGGCGTGCCGAACTGCCGCGCGAAGAGGCCCGTGAGCGCCTGCATCTGGTCGCGCCCCGTGAAGAGCGCGAACTTCTTCGGATCGGTCGCGCGGATCTTCGCGAGGCGCTCGGTCAGGATGTCGTAGGCGCGCTCCCAGCTGATCGGCTCGAACTCGCCCGCGCCGCGTTCGCTGCCGGCCTTGCGCAGCAGCGGCTGCGTGATGCGCGCGGGCGACACCTGCTTCATGATCCCCGAGGAGCCCTTGGCGCAGATCACGCCCTGGTTCAGCGGGTGGTTCGGGTTGCCGTCGATGTAGCGGACCTCGGGGCCCTTCTCGCCCTCGCGCAGGTGCACGCGGATGCCGCAGCGGCAGGCGCACATGTAGCAGGTGGTGGTCTTGACCGTGGTGTCGGCCGTGGGCGTGGGCGCGACCAGCGGGTCGTGCACGGGCTCGCGAGACAGGAAGCTGAACACTTGGCGGTCCTTTGTTTTCAGGCGGGGTCCGTGCGATGTTATGCAGCCTCGATCAAACGAAAAAGCAGAGAATATCGCTCACCATGACCGGAAAAACAGATCAAGCACAGAGCCAGCGCCTGCGCCTCAACCTGCGGCAGCTCGAGGTGTTCGTCGCCACGGCGCGCGAAGGCAGCACCCGTGCCGCGGCCGACCGCATCGCGCGCTCTCAATCGGCCGCGAGCAGCGCGCTGGCCGACCTGGAGTCTTCCGTGGGTGTACAGCTCTTCGACCGGCTCGGCCGCCGGCTGGTGCTCAACGAGAACGGCCGCGCGCTGCTGCCCAAGGCACAGGCGTTGCTCGACCAGGCGGCCGAGGTCGAGGCGCTCTTCAGCGGCGAGCATGCGGCGCCGCTGCGTGTGGCGGCCAGTTTCACCATCGGCGAATACCTGCTGCCGGAGCGGGTTTCAACCTGGACCGCGCAGCACCCGCAGAGCCAGGTGCACCTGCACATCGCGAACACGCACGACGTGATCGAGGCGGTCGCGGGCTTCGACGTGGACGTGGGCTTCATCGAAGGCCCGCAGACGCACCCCGACCTCGTGGTGCGCGCCTGGCGCGAGGACGAACTCGTGATCGTCGCCGCGCCAGGCCACGAGCTGGCGGGGCGCATCGCCACGCACAGGCAGCTCTCGCAAGCGACGTGGGTGCTGCGCGAGCACGGCTCGGGCACACGGCAGGTAACGGACGCATGGCTGATCCAGAACCTGGAGCAGGTGCACGTGGGCTTCGAGTTGGGCAGCACCGAGGCCATCAAGCGGGTGGTGGCATCGGGCACGGGGCTCGCGTGCCTCTCGCGCTACACGGTGGCGCAGGCGCTGGAAGACGGGCATCTGGTCGAGCTGCGCACGCGGCTGCCGGCAGGCGTGCGGCGGCTCGCGACGGTGATGCACCGCGACAAGCTGCTGGGCCGCGCGACGGCCGACTTCCTGCGCCACTGCGGCGCCATCGTTCCGCGCCGCTAGGAATCTTCAGCCGCCGGCTTGCAGCACGCGCGCCGTGTGACGCGCGATCACCGCTTCTTCGTCGGTGCGCAGCACCCAGGCACTCACCGGGCTCTCGGCAGTGGTGAGCCGCGCGGCGCCACTTCGGTTGGCTGCGGCATCGACGTTCACGCCCAGCCATTCGCAGTCTTCGAGGATGCGTTCGCGCAGCGCGGCGCCGTTCTCGCCGATGCCGCCGGTGAACACGATGGCGTCGACACCACGCAGCGCCCCCGCGAGGCTGCCCATGTGCTGCACTACCTGTTCCGCAAAGTGGCCGATGGCCTCCGCAGCGGCAGGCTCGGCCGAAGCCTCGAGCACGCGCATGTCGCTGGACACGCCCGAGATGCCGAGCAGCCCCGATTCGCGGAACAGCAGCGCCTCGACCCGGTCGGCCGACATGCTCTGCGAGCGCATCAGGTACAGCACGACGGCCGCATCGATGTGGCCGCAGCGGGTGCCCATCGTCAAGCCGTCGAGCGGAGAGAAAGTCATGGTCGTCGCGACCGATCGGCCCTGCGCGATGGCGCACATCGAAGCGCCGTTGCCCAGGTGCGCGACGATCACGCGCCGCTGCGCCAGTTCGGGTGCGATGCCCGCGAACTGCGCGACGATCGATTCGTAGGAAAGGCCGTGGAAGCCGTAGCGCCGCACGCCCGCGTCATGCAGCGCACGCGGCAGCGCGAAGCGGCGGTTGACCTCCGGTTGCACCGCGTGGAAGGCGGTGTCGAAGCACGCCACCTGCGGCACGCCGTCGAAGGCGGCCATAGCAGCGCGCACGCCCGCAAGGTTGTGCGGCTGATGCAGCGGTGCCAGCGGCTCCAGCCGCGCCAGCGCGTCGAGCACGGCCGCATCGATGCGCACCGGGGCCACGAAGTCCGCGCCGCCATGCACGATGCGATGGCCCACTGCCGCGATGCGCCCTCCTCCGGACTGCTTCGCGTGCCAGTCGAGCAGGGCCGCGAGCGCGCCCTGGTGCGAGGCCTGCGCGCCTTCGAGCGGCGTGTCGTGCAGCGTCTGCCCATCGGCATCGCGCACGCGCAGCCGCGCCTTCAGGCCCGCGCCGAGCCCGTCGGCCTGCCCCGACCAGCGCGCCGCCGGCAACGCGGCATCGCCATCGCCTGCCGCGTCGAACAACGCGACCTTGATGGAGGATGAACCTGCGTTGAGCGTCAGCAGCGAACCGGTCATGGAGTGGCTTGAGTTCAGACGTAGTCCTTGTACTTGTCGAGGAATCGTACCGGCTTCGACAGCGCATCGCGGCGGAAGGGGTCGCCCAGCTCGCGGGTGCACATGATCTCGATCACGCAGGTCTTGCCTTCATTCATCTGCATGTCGATGGCCTTCTTCAGCGCCGGGCCCACGTCCTCGAGCCTGTCGACCACGATGCCCTCGGCGCCCATGGCCTTGGCGATGCCCGCGAAGCTCTCGCTCTCGAGTTCGCCCGCCACAAAGCGGCGGTTGTAGAAGTCGACCTGGTTCTTCTTCTCCGCGCCCCACTGGCGGTTGTGGAAGACCACCGCCGTCACCGGGATGTCGTGGCGCACCGCCGTCATGATCTCGACCATGCTCATGCCCCATGCGCCGTCGCCGGCATAGGCCACGGCCGGGCGATCGGGTGCCGCGCACTTCGCGCCGATCATGGTGGGCAGGGAGTAGCCGCAGTTGCCGAAGCTCATCGGCGCGAAGAAGCTGCGCGGCTCCTCGAAGCGCAGATAGCTGTTGGCGATGGCGTTGATGTTGCCGATGTCGGTGGAGACCATCACGCGCGGCGGCATGGCCTTCTCGAGTTCGCGCAGCACCTGGCGCGGGTGCAGGTAGCTGCCGCCGGTGGGCGTCTTCTCGCCCTTGGCTTCCTCGATGACGTCGAGGCTGAACTGGTCGCGCTCGTGGGTCCACTCGTCGAGCTCTTTTTCCCACGCGGCCTTCTCGGCCTTGATCTTGTCGGCGCGTTCGGCCTTGCTGGCATCGCAGGCCAGCGTCTTGCCCTGCAGGCGCTTGAGCAGTTCCTTGGCCGTGGCCTTGGCATCGCCGTGGATGCCCACGGTGATCTTCTTCACCAGGCCGAGGTTGGTGTGGTCGGCCTCGACCTGGATGATCTTGGCCTCCTTCGGCCAGTAGTCCATGCCGTGCTGCGGCAGCGTGCCGAAGGGGCCCATGCGCGAGCCGAGCGCGAGCACCACGTCGGCCTGCGCGATCAGCTTCATCGCGGCCTTGGAACCCTGGTAGCCCAGCGGGCCAGCCCACAGCGGGTGGCTCGCGGGGAAGGAGTCGTTGCGCAGGTAGCCGTTGGCCACCGGCGCGCCCAGGCGCTCGGCGAGTGCCTTGCACTCTTCCACCGCGTCGCCCATGACCACGCCGCCGCCCGAGAGGATCACCGGGAACTTGGCCGAGGCCAGCAGCTCGACGGCCGCGTTCAGGCTGTTCTCGCCGCCCGCGCCGCGCTCCACGCGCATCGGCTTCGGGATCTCGCACTGGATCTCGCCATAGAAGTAGTCGCGCGGAATGTTCAGCTGCGTGGGCCCCATCTCGGAGATGGCCCGGTCGAAGCAGCGCGCCGTGTACTCGGCCATGCGCTTGGGGTTGTTCACGTGGCCCTGGTACTTGGTGAACTCCTGGAACATCGGCAGCTGGTTGGCCTCCTGGAAGCCGCCGAGGCCCATGCCCATGGTGCCGGTCTCGGGCGTGATCATCACGACAGGGCTGTGCGCCCAGTAGGCGGCCGCGACGGCCGTCACGCAGTTGCTGATGCCGGGGCCGTTCTGGCCGATCACGAGGCCGTGGCGGCCCGACACGCGCGCATAGCCGTCGGCCATGTGGGCGCCGCCCTGCTCGTGCACCACCGGGATCAGGCGGATGCCGGCGGGCGCGAAGATGTCCATCGCGTCCATGAAGGCCGAGCCCATGATGCCGAAGATGTCGGTCACGCCGTTGGCGACCATGGTCTCGACGAAGGCCTCGGAGGGCGTCATCTTCTGCACGCCCTTGACGGCTTCGCGGGTGGGTGCGGCGGGTTGCTTCTGGCTCATGGAAGGCGTCTCCTGAAGGGATGGGGGCAGTGGGTTGAAGCGCGAAAAGTCGGAACTTCTTGTTCCGGAATTCGTTTCGGCGGAATATAGGACGCCATCCGCCTTGCGTCAAACAATTTACAAAAAACGGAACGAATCGTCTCTTTTTTTGTAAAACGCATATGATCCGCGCCATGAAAATCGTCAAAGGCCTCACGCCGGAAGCGCAACAGGAGCCGGCGGGCCCGGGTGGAGACTCGCCCACCATGCGCCTGTTCGCGCTGCTCGAAGTCATGGCAGCGAAGGACCAGCGCTACTCGCTGCAGGGCCTCGTCGAAGAAACCGGCCTGCCCAAGCCCACGCTGCACCGCATGCTCCAGCAGCTCGAAGGCGCGGGCCTGCTGCAGCGCGAGGGCGACGGCAGGCACTACGGCATCGGCACGCGGCTTCGGCGGCTGGCCGAGAACCTGCTGCTCAACGACAGCCTGCACGGTGCGCGCCACACGGTGCTGCGCCAGCTGGTGGAAGAGATCGGCGAGAGCTGCAACCTCACCGCGCTTTCGGGCAGCGAGGTCGTCTACCTCGACCGCGTGGAAACCGCCGCGCCGCTGCGCTTCTACCTGCACTCGGGCTCGCGCGTGCCGGTGCATTGCTCGGCCAGCGGCAAGATCTTTCTCTCGCAGATGAGCGCTGCGCAGCGCCGCCGGCTGCTCTCGCACGCGCCGCTGGAACCGTACACGCAAAGAACGCTGACCGACCCCGAGGCGCTGGAGAAGGAAGTGCAGCGCGTGCGCAAGGACGGCTACGCCATCGACCACGAAGAGTTCCTGCCGGGCCTGCTGTGCATCGCCACGCTGGTGCCCTCTGGCGACGACGCGCCCTCCAACCTCTGCATCGCGGTGCAGGCGCCGGTGATGCGGCTCGATGCCGCCAAGGCGAAGACGCTGCTGCCCGCGCTGCAGCGCGCGGCGCAGGCGCTCAGCCGCATCGACGCCGACGCCGCCTCCGATCGCGCGCAGGCCTGACCACCACACATCTCCGGGAACCGCCATGACCGACACCGCCGACCTTCGACCCGACCGGATGCTCAGCGTGCGCGAGGTATTCGGCATCGACACCGACCTGCGCGTGCCCGCCTTCAGCGAGCGCGACGACCACGTGCCCGAGATCGACGCGGTCTACCGCTTCAATCCCGACGTGACGCTCGCCATCCTCGCGGGCTTCACGCGCGACCGGCGCGTGATGGTTCAGGGCCTGCACGGCACCGGCAAGTCGACCCACATCGAGCAGGTGGCGGCGCGGCTGAACTGGCCGTGCGTGCGCCTGAACCTCGACGGCCACATCAGCCGGCTCGACCTCGTCGGCAAGGACGCGGTGGTGCTGCGCGAGGGCCGGCAGGTCACCGAGTTCCAGGAAGGCATCGTGCCGTGGTCGCTGCAGCGGCCGGTGGCGCTGATCTTCGACGAGTACGACGCGGGCCGGCCCGACGTGATGTTCGTCATCCAGCGCATCCTGGAGCGCGACGGCAAGTTCACGCTGATGGACCAGAACCGGGTGCTGCGCCCGCATCCCTTCTTCCGCCTGTTCGCCACGGCCAACACGGTGGGCCTGGGCAATCTCAACGGGCTGTACCACGGCGCGCAGCGGCTCAACCACGCGCAGATCGACCGCTGGAACATCGTGGCCTCGCTCGACTACCTGCCGGCCGCGGAAGAAATCGCCATCGTGCAGGCGCGCGTGCCTTCGCTGGCCGACGAAGCGGGCACGAAGCTCGTCGCGTCGATGGTTGCCGTGGCCGACCTCACGCGCAAGGGCTTCGCGGCGGGTGACCTGTCGACGCTGATGTCGCCGCGCACCGTCATCACCTGGGCCGAGAACGTCGAGATCTTCAAGGACCCGGCGCTGGCATTCCGCCTTTCCTTCGTCAACAAGTGCGACGACGCCGAGCGGCCGCTGGTGGCCGAGTACTTCCAGCGCTGCTTCGACCGCGAACTGAAGGAGTCGCACCAGCTCTCCGCAGGCACGCGCGAATGACTGCCGGACCCGCGAGCGCGATGCAGCGCCGCGTGCGGCAGGAGGAACAGGTCGCGGAGCTTTGCGCCGGCGTGGTGCGCGCCTTCAGCGGCGAACCCGACCTGCACTTTCGCGGGCGGCGGCTGCATCGCGGCCGCCTGGCGCTTCCATGGTTCGCGCCGCACCTGCATCCTTCGCCGGACACCGACGACTTCGCATCGTTTCGCGGCGTGGCCGACGGGCTCGCGCTGCGGCTCACCCAGTCGGATGCCGCGCTGCACGAGCGCCTGCGCCCCGAGGAGCCGGTCGAGCGCATGCTGTTCGAGATGCTCGAGCAGTTCCGCGTGGAAGCGCTCGCGCCCGAGCTCATGGCCGGCATGCGCCACAACCTTCGGCACCGGCACGAACAGTGGTCGCTCGCCTTCCATCACTCGGGCCTGACCGACACGGCGCGTGGCCTGCTGCTGTACGCCGTGGCGCAGATCTGCCGTGCGCGCGTCAGCGGCGAACAGGTCGTCGAAGAAACCGAAGACATGCTTGAAGCCACGCGCTTCGCGCTCGCGCCGTTGATCGGCCATGCCCTGGCTGGCCTGCGAAAGGATCGCACCGACCAGGCCGCCTACGCCGCGCACGCCCGTGCCATCGCGCGCACCGTCGCAACCATGCTGCACGAGGCTGGAGAAGAAGGCAGCGATGCCGCGCGCGATCCGCATGTGGACGACAAGCGCAGCGTGTTCAGTCTCGTGGCCGACATGGACCAGGAGATCGTCGAGCGCTTCACTACCGCCGAGTCGGGCCGCAGCGCCGTGCTAGATGGCGCGGGCGGCGCCTACCGCGTCTTCTCCGATGCCTACGACCGCGAGCACGACGCCGCCACGCTCGCGCGCAAGGAGGTGCTCGCAGGCCATCGCGAGAAGCTCGACCGCCGCATCGCCGCGCAAGGCGTGAACATCGCCCGCCTCGCCCGCGAACTGCGTGCGCTGCTGGCCGAGCCCGAGCGCGACGGCTGGGACGGTGCACAGGAAGAAGGCCTGGTCGACGGCCGCCGCCTCGCGCAGCTCGTGGCCTCGCCCACCGAGCGCCGCCTTTTCCGCACCGAGCGCATGGAGCCGGCGGCCGACTGCATCGTCACCTTTCTCATCGACTGCTCGGGCTCGATGAAGGAGCACGCCGAGTCGGTGGCGATGATGGTCGACGTGTTCGCGCGCGCGCTCGAACAGGCAGGCGCGGCCAGCGAGGTGCTGGGCTTCACGACGGGTGCATGGAACGGCGGGCGCCCGCAGCGCGAATGGGTGCGCGCCGGAAGGCCAGCGCATCCGGGCCGGCTCAACGAGCGTTGCCACATCGTCTTCAAGGCCGCTGCGACGCCATGGCGCCGTGCGCGCCCGGCAATGGCGGCGCTGCTCAAGGCCGACCTGTTCCGCGAAGGCATCGACGGCGAGGCCGTCGACTGGGCCTGCATGCGGCTGCGCCAGCGCGGCGAAGCACGCAAGCTGCTGCTGGTGATTTCCGACGGCTCGCCGATGGACAGCGCCACGCACCTGGCCAACGACGAGCACTACCTCGACCACCACCTGCGCGACGTGGTGGCGCGCCAGGAACAACGCGGCGACATCGCCATCGCGGGCATCGGCGTGGGCCTCGACCTGAGCCCCTACTACAGCCGCAGCCATGTGCTCGACCTCGCGACCTCCAGCGGCAACAGCATCTTCCGCGAAGTGATCGAGCTCATGGCTGGACGTCATCGGCGCTGAGCCGCTGAGGCCTTTGGAACTACATCCAAGTCCCCGATTGACAAAGGGCGCGTCGGGTTCATACATTGCGTTTCAAATTCAAGAACGTTGTTCCAATATATGGAACAACAAGGAACGCCAAAGCTTCATGGACTCCACGCTTGCCAAGGGCCTCGCCGCCATCGAATGGATGGTGCGCCAGCAGCGCGAATGCCGCGTCACCGAACTGGCACAGGCCTTCGGCATGGCGCGCAGCAACGCGCACCGCACGCTGCAGACGCTGGTCGAATGCGGCTGGGCCGTGCAGGACCCGGACACGAGCACCTACCGACCCAGCCTGCGCCTCTTCGAACTGGGGTCCATGGTGTCCGACGCATCGGACATCGGCACGCTGCTGCGGCCCCATCTCTCGCGGCTCGCACAGGCCACGGGCGAGACCATCCACCTCGCGGTGCTCGACGGCGCCGAGATCGTCTACCTCGACAAGTTCGACAGTCCGCTGCCGGTTGCCGCGTACTCGCGCATCGGCGGCCGTGCGGCCGCGTACTGCGTGGCATCGGGCAAGGCGCTGCTCGCGGCGGCCGGGCTCGGCGTGCCCGCGCTGCAGGAGTGCCTCGGCACGCTGGTGGCACACACGAAGAACAGCATCACCGACTTCGACGCCCTCTTCAACGAACTGGAACGCTCGCGCGCCCGCGGCTACGCGGAGAACCGCGAGGAATGGCGCATCGGCGTCTGCGGCCTCGGCGTGCCCGTGCTCAACGCGCGCGGCGAGGCCGTGGCGGCCGTCGGCATGAGCGTGCCCTCGATCCGCTTCGCGCGCACGCAGGCGCGCGGGCTGGCCGACCACCTGATGGCCTGCGCGCGCGATGCCAGCGTCACGCTGGGCTATCGCGTGGGCGCCGCACCGGCCGGGCCGTCGCCGATGTCCATCGCAAAGAGAAGGAGACCTGAATGAAGCTGTTCCTCGCCCCCTGGCTGCACGCCGGGTTGCTGGCCCTCGCCGCTTTCGCATCGCCCTTCGCGGCGCATGCGGACAACGGCGACTACCCGACGAAGCCGATCCGCCTCGTCGTGCCCTACCCGCCCGGCGGCGGCACGGACGTGATCGCGCGCATCGTGCAGGAGCGCTTCGCGACGCTGCTGGGCCAGCCGGTGCTGATCGACAACCGGGGCGGCGCGGCCGGCTCCATCGGCACCGAGCTGGTGGCCAAGTCGGCGCCCGACGGCTACACGGTGCTGTTCACTCTGTCTTCGCACACCATCAACCCGGCCATCTACGCCAAGCTGGGCTTCGACACCGCGAAGGACTTCGCGCCCGTAGGCATGGTCGCCTCGCTGCCGCAGATCCTGGTGGCGAACACGCAGTTTCCGGCGAACACGGTGGCCGAGCTGGTCGCGCTGGCCAAGGCCAAGCCCGACAGCATCTCCTTCGCCTCGGTGGGCAACGGCTCTCCCGGGCACCTCGCGGGCGAGCTGCTGAAGCTGCGCACCGGCACGCAGATGACGCACGTGCCGTATCGCGGCGGCGGCCCGGCAGTGACCGACGTGATGGGCGGGCAAGTGCCGCTGCTGTGGGTGTCCATTCCCGCCGCCGCGCAGTTCGTGAAGGCAGGCAAGCTCAAGGCGCTCGCTGTGTCGACAACCAAGCGCAGCGCGGCCTTCCCCGACGTCCCGACGATGCAGGAAGCCGGCGTGCCAGATTTCGACGTGGACTCCTGGTACGCCGTGTTCGTGCCCGCGAAGACACCGAAGCCCGCCGTCGACAGGCTCAACCGCGTGATCAACACGGTCGTCAAGGAGCCGGAGATCCGCGACAAGCTGCTCGCACAAGGCAGCGAAGGCGTGGGCGGTACGCCCGAGCAGCTTGGCAAGGTGGTGACCACCGAGCTCGTGCGCTGGCAGAAGCTCGCCAAGGAAGCAAGCATCAAAGTCGATTGAGACGCACAGGTCCCCATGGAACATCCGAACACCCCCTCTTCTCCCATCGCCGAACTGGTGGCGCGCGCCCGCGCCGCGCAGCGCATCTACGAGACCTGGTCGCAGGCGCAGGTCGACACCGCCGTGGTAGCGGCTGGCTGGGCCATCATCGAGCCGGCGCACAACCGCGAGCTGGCCGAGCTGGCCGTGAAGGACACCGGCGTAGGCAACGTCGAGGACAAGGTGCGCAAGAACCACCGCAAGACCTTCGGCCTGCTGCGCGACCTGCACGGCGCGCGCTCGGTCGGCGTGATCACGGAAGACCCGGCGCGCGGCATCGTCGAGATCGCGCGGCCCGTGGGTGTGGTGTGCGCCATCACGCCATCGACCAACCCTGGCGCGACACCGGCCAACAAGATCATCAATGCGCTCAAGGGACGCAACGCGGTCATCGTCGCGCCCTCGCCCAAGGGCTGGTCGACAGCAGTGCGACTCATCGAATTCATCCACCAGCAGTTCGACCGCATCGGCGCGCCGCGCGACCTTGTGCAGCTGCTGCCGGCACCCGTCAACAAGCAGTCGACCGCCGAGCTGATGCGCCTGTGCGACCTGGTGGTGGCCACCGGCTCGCAGGCCAACGTGCGCGCGGCCTACGCGAGCGGCACGCCGGCCTTCGGCGTGGGCGCGGGCAACGTGGCGGGCATCGTCGACGAGACGGCGGATGTGGAAGCCGCAGCCGATCGCATCGTGCGCTCGAAGACCTTCGACAACGCGACGAGCTGCTCGTCGGAGAACAGCCTCGTCATCGTCGACGCGGTGCGCGCCAAGATGCTCTCGGCGCTGAAGGACCGTGGTGCCGTGATGCTGGCCGACGCGCAGAAGGCGACGCTGCAGAAGCTGATGTGGCCCGAGGGCAAGCTCTCGGCCGCCGTCATCGGGCAGTCGGCACGCGTCATCGCCGAGCGCGCGGCCGAGGTCGATGGCGCCAACCGGGCCGCGTGGCAGGCGATTGCCGAGGCCGACCCGCGCATCCTCATGGTGGCCGAGGACGGCGTGGGCCACGACCACCCGTTCTCCGGCGAGAAGCTGAGCCCCGTGCTCGCGGTGTACGCGGCGCGCGACTTCGACGAGGCCGCCGCCACGGTGGCGCGCATCTACTCGTACGAAGGTGCGGGCCACTCGGTGGGCCTGCACAGCGCCGTGCCCGAACGCGCGCTCGCGCTGGGCCTCACCCTGCCGGTGTCGCGCGTGATCGTCGACCAGGCGCACTGCATCGCCACCGGCGGCAGCTTCGACAACGGGCTGCCTTTCTCGCTGTCGATGGGCTGCGGCACCTGGGGCAAGAACAACTTCTCCGACAACATGAACTACCGGCACTACCTGAACATCACGCGCGTGTCGCGGCCGATTCCCGAGGTGGTGCCTAGCGAGGAAGACATCTTCGGCGCCTTCTTCGCCAGCCACGGCGCGAAGTGACCATGACGGCGGCCGCCACCACGGTGCATGCGCTGATCGAGCGCCAGGCACAGCAGCAGCCGCACGCGGTGTACGCGCGCGCCACCGAATCGGAACAGCACATCGCCTACGGCGAGCTCGCGCGCGGATGCCGCCGCGTTGCGGCCGTGCTGCGCGGACTCGGCATGCAGCCGGGCGATACCGTGTCCGTCGTCATGCCCAACGGCCTGCAGACCCTGCGCCTGCTGCTGGGCGCGATGTATGGCGGGTTCCGCGTGAACCCCGTCAACCTGCTGTCGCAGCCCGAGCAGATGCACTACGTGCTCTCGCACTCCGACTGCCGCATGGTCTGCGTCGCGCCCGAATGGGAAGCACGCGTGCGCGGCATCGTCGACACCTTCGACCGGCCCGTGAAGCTGATCGTGGTCGACCCCGAGGGCGATGCGCTGCCCGGCGAGGAAGAAGCGGCCGACGACGTGCCGCCGCCCTCGCCCGATGCCGTCGCGCTGCTGATGTACACCTCAGGCACCACCGGCAACCCCAAGGGCGTGATGCTCACGCACCGCAGCCTCGCTGCCAACGCGCACGCCATCAGCGCGGAGCACGAGCTGCGCCCCTCCGACCGTGTGCTCGCAGTGCTGCCGCTCTATCACATCAACGCCTTCGCAGTGACCATGCTCGCGCCGCTGGCGCATGGCGGCAGCCTCGCGATGCCGCCGAAGTTCTCGGCAGGCCGCTTCTGGGAGCAGGCCACGCAGACGCAATGCAGCTGGATCAACGTGGTGCCCACCATGATCTCGTACCTGCTCGAAGGCGACAGGCCGCCGCTTTCGCAGACGCTCGCCATCCGCTTCTGCCGCTCGGCCTCGGCCGCGCTGCCGCCGGAGCACCTGCGCGCCTTCGAGCAGATGTTCGGCATCGGCATCGTCGAGACCATGGGCCTCACCGAGACGGCGGCGCCTTCGTTCTCCAACCCGATGGACCCGGCCGCGCGCAAGCTCGGTTCGGTGGGCCGCGCCTCGGGCTGCATGGCCGGCGTGGTCGACGACAAGCTCGCAGCCGTGCCCAACGGCGTTACCGGCGAGATCGTGATCCGCGGGCCCAACGTGATGCTCGGCTACTACAAGAACGAGGAAGCCACCCGCGCCAGCTTCACGCCCGACGGCTGGCTGCGCACCGGCGACCTGGGCCACCGCGATGAAGACGGCTTCTTCTTCGTCACCGGCCGCATCAAGGAACTAATCATCAAGGGCGGGGAGAACATCGCGCCGCGCGAGATCGACGAGGCCCTGCTGAAGCACCCTGCCGTGCTCGAAGCCGCCGCGGTGGGCGTGCCCGACCGCCACTACGGCCAGGAGATCGGCGTGTGCATCGTGCTGCGCGAAGGCAGCGCCTGCACCGAGGAAGAGCTGCGCGACTTCGCCGCCACCGTGCTCGGCCGCTACAAGGCGCCCGGCCACTACCGCTTCGTGCAGGACCTGCCGCGCGGCCCCTCCGGAAAGGTGCAGCGACTGAAGCTGACGCCGCTCTTCGGGGCATGACGGCGGCCGAACTGCTGGTGCCGCCGCTGGCGCCGGCGACGCTGGCCTACAGCCTGTGCGTGGTGTTCGCGGCCGGCATCGTGCGCGGCTTCGCGGGCTTCGGCTTCTCGGCCATCACCGTGGCGGGCATGTCGCTGGTGGTCTCGCCCGCGCTGGTGGTGCCCGCGATCTTCATGCTGGAGATCCTCGCCAGCCTGAGCCAGCTGCGCGGCATCGCGCGCGACGTCGATATGCCGTGGCTGGGCTGGCTGATGCTCGGCAACCTGATCTGCATTCCCATCGGCGTGGCGCTGCTCGCATGGCTGCCGGAGACGCCGCTGCGCCTCTTGATCGGCGTGCTGCTGATGGCCGCTGCCCTGCTGCTGCGCGGCGGCGCGCATGTCGCGCTGGAATCCACGCGCGGCCTGCGGCTGGTTGCCGGACTGGCTTCGGGCTTCATCAACGGCGTTGCGGCCATCGGCGGCATCGCGGTCGCGGTGCTGCTGAGCACCGCGAAGATGGCGCCTGCGGCATTGCGCGCCACGCTGATCGCGCTGCTGCTCTTCAGCGACGTGGTGTCGCTCATCAGTGCCGCACTGATGCCTTCGTCGGCGCACGCCTCGGGCAACCTGCTGGGGCCCGACACGCTCAAGTGGGCGCTGTGGCTGGCGCCGGCGATGCTCGCGGGCATCTGGTGGGGACAGCGCTCGTTCAAGGGCGTGTCGCCGGAGCAGTTCCGGCGGCAGGTGCTGAATCTGCTGATTGCGTTGGCGACGGTGAGCGTGGTGCGGTCGGTGGTCGGGCTGGTCTGGTGAGGCCTAGGGCCTGTTCACACTATTTCCAGGGTCGCGAAGGACAGCCAGGGTTGGTGCTCCAAGGGGCCGTCTGCGGCGTTGCCCGCGCTTGCAAGGCGCCAGCCTTGCTGCGCACGGGCGCCTTGCAGCCAGCCCCTTGGAGCACCAACGCGACCCTGGAAATAGTGTGAACAGGCCCTAGGCAGTTGACTTGAAGACGCCCGCGTCGTAGGCCTCGCTGTAGACGTCCCAGTCCTTCACCACCTGCGCAGCGCACTGGTGCGCGGCGTCGAGCAGATCCCTGCGCCACGGCTTGGGCGAGGTGCCGAAGTCGATCAGCGCGTCCGCGATGGCCGAACCCTGCCTGCCCGAGCTGCGCAGCTGCGCCCAGGCCATGAGCTGCCCCATCTCGGCGATCACGCCGCTGATGTCGCCGAGCCGCGTGCGGTGCACGTCCAGCATCACCCGGTCTTCGCTGGGCTGCAGGCCGCGCAGCACATAGGAAGCCTTGGGCCCCACGATGGGATGCAGGAAGGCCATCGACACGGCCTGCATGCGCCGCTGCAGTCCGACCACGCGATGCGCCTCTGAAGGCCATGCAGGCTGCTTCGTCTTCAGGTGCGGCGCGAGCGAGGACGGCAGCGCCTGCTTCAGGTCGAGCAGGAAGTTGCCGTCGGGCGAACCCTTGCCTTCGACCAGGATGATGTAGCGGTCCACGCCCAGGCTGCCGGTGCCGGCGATGCGCCGCGCCACGTCGAGCACCCTGAAGAAGTCCGGGTTGGCCTGCGACGCGGCGAAGCCGTCGACCAGCTTCGTGACCCGCTTGCGCTGCGCGTCGGTGACCTCCAGCGCGTGCTTGCCGTCGCAGCGGATGAGGCGCTTGCGCCCTTTGCGTTCGCTGCGCCGGTCGAGGAAGACCGGGCGGGTTCTCTCCTTGAGCGTGTCGAGCAGTTCCTTGACCAGCCCGCCGGCGGTGTCGCGCTCCACCCAGCGGGCCTTGCCGAGCGAAAGCGCACCCGCATACGAATCGAGGAAGACCTTGCACAGCGCATCGGCGTCGTCGGTGGTCTTGCACAGGCCGTCGCCGGCCACCAGGATGCTCGTGAGGAATCGCACCAGCTCCCACGTCACCGGCGCGAGCGCCGATTCGTCGAAGTCGTTGAGATCGAAGTACACGAGCCGGTTGTCGCCCTTGTAGCTGCCGAAGTTCTCCAGGTGGGCGTCGCCGCACAGCCAGGCCGCCGGCGCCTTGGTGAATAGCGATCCCGAAGGCAGGCGGTCATAGAACAGGTGGCAGGTGCCGCGCAGGAAGACGAACGGGCTGGAGCGCAGGTTGGTGTATTTCATCGCCAGCCGCTCGGGGTCGCGGCTGGCATTGAAGTTGCGGATGGTTTTCACGACATTCGGCATGCTGTTGGCTCCCGCTTGATGAGTGGCGGATTCTCGGGCAACAGGCGCAGCGGGAGAAAAATATTCACCGGCCCGCTGCCGCCCTGCAGACCATCGCACCCAGCGTGCGCAGGCCCTTCTCGATGCGCGCGTCCCAGCCGTGGCCGCCGCTCAGGCGCATGCAGTGGCCGTACTTTCCGCTGCCGGAAAACACGACGCCGGGCGCGAAGCAGACACCCTTTCGCAGCGCCAGCGAAAACAGCTCCCTGGTGTCGACCTGCCTCGGCAGTTCGAGCCACAGAACGAATCCGCCCTCGGGCCGCGACACCCTGGTGCCCGGCGGAAAGGCCTGCTCGATCACGCGCGCCATGCGCTCCAGCGTGTCTGAGAACGAACGCCTCAGGCGGCGCAGGTGGCGGTCGTAGTCGCCGTTCTGCAGGAAGCCGGCCAGCGCCACCTGCGTGAGCACGGGCGTGGCCAGCGTGGTGGCGAACTTGCTTTCGAGCACGCGCCCCATGTGGCGGCCCGTGGTGATCCAGCCGATGCGGTAGCCGGGCGCGAGCGTCTTGGAGAACGAGCCGCAATGGATGACGTTGTCGTGCGTGTCCAGTGCGCTGAAAGGCAGCGGCCGCTCTTCGCCGAAGTGAATGTCGCCGTACACGTCGTCCTCGATCAGCGGCACGCGGTGCCTCGCCAGCAGGCGCAGCACCGCGCGCTTCTCCTCCTCGGGCATGGTGCAGCCCAGCGGGTTGCAGAAGCTCGACGCCAGCACGCAGGCGCGCACCTTGCCAGCGGCCAGCACCTCCTGCAAGGCATCGACCGAAATGCCGGTGACCGCATCCGTCGGCAGCTCGACCACCTTCAGGTTCTTCGCGCGCAGCACCTGCAGCAGCCCGAAGTAGCTCGGCGACTCGATGGCGACCGCGTCGCCGGGCTCGGTGACTGCGTCGAGCGCCAGCGCGAGCGCCTCGGTGCAGCCGCAGGTGATGGCGATGTCCTCGGGCGACAGCGCCTTCCCGAAGCGCAGCATGCGCCGCGCGATTTCCAGCCGCAGCGAGATTTCGCCGCGCGGCGGCGAGTAGGTGTTGCAGTGCCCGCCCTTCACCCGGGCGGTGCGCGCAAGGATGCGGTCGAGCTTCGACGACGACAGCAGTCGCGGGCTCGGAATGGCGCAACCCAGCGGCACGAAGGTCTCGTCCGACGCATGCGCCAGCAGGTCGAGCATGAGCCCCGAGAGTTCGACCTTCGCGGGCCGGGAAGAAGGCCGCGTGGCCGCCGGCACCGGCAGCACGGGCGCCGCCTTCGCGACGTAGTAGCCCGACTGCGGCCGCGCTTCGAGGATGCCCCGGTCCTCGAGCAGGCGATAGGCCTGTACCGCCGTGCTCAGGCTGGTGCGCTGCTGCGTGCTGATGTCGCGCAGCGAAGGGGCGCGTGTACCGGGCCGCAACGCGCCCCTGGCGGCCAGGCCGGCGACGAAATCGGCGACTTCCTCGTAGCGAAAGCGGGGCTGGGTCGGCACGGTGCGCTCCTGTTCTGCCGGGTGGGACGACCTCAACTGTACTGCTGCGAATTTCGGAAAACTGTGGCTGTTATCGAAGGCTGCCGCCGCGCAACATCGTCGCCATCGACACCAACGCATGGAGCAGGCACGCATGGCACGCTTTCCGGACAACGAAATGATCTCCCTCGTCGGCGAGGCGCCGCGCTTCGATCTCGCCGAAAGCGTGGGGCCGAGCCTGCGCCTTTCGGAGCTGCTGTCCACCGCGCCGGGCGGCGGCGACGACATGCAGCTGGGCTACGGCAGCGCGGCCGGCAGCCCCGAGCTGCGACAGGCCATCGCACAGGCGCATGGCGTGGACGCGGAAGACGTGGTGGTCACGGTGGGTGGCATGCACGCCCTCTTCCTCATCGCGTTCACGCTGTGCGAGCCGGGCGACGAAGTCATCGTCGCGGAACCGGTGTTTCCGCTGGCGCGCAACGCGCTGACCGCCGTGGGCGCGCGCACGCTGACGCTGCCGCTGGGCTTCGACACGGGCTACCGGGTCGACCTCGGCGCGCTGCGAAAACTGCTCTCGCCAAAGACGAGGCTGGTGAGCCTGGCGTCGCCACAGAACCCCTCGGGCGTCGCAATTCCCGCGCGGACGCTGCGCGAGATCGTGGCGATGATGGCCGAGCACGCGCCGCAGGCCTGGCTCGTGCTCGACGAGACATACCGCGAGGCTGCCCATGGCGACGACGCCGCGGCGCCGAGCGGCGCCGGCCTGGGGCCCAGGGTCATCTGCGTGGCTTCGCTGTCCAAGTGCCACGGCGCGGCGGGCCTGCGCATCGGCTGGGCCATCACGCGCGACGCCGCGCTGCGCCGCCAGCTGACGACCGCGAAGTTCAGCACCGTGATCGCCTGCTCCCAAGTGGACGAGGCGCTGGCGCTCGCCGTGTTCCGGCAAGGCGAGCGCATCGTCGGCGAGCGGCGCGCGCACCTTGCGCGGAACCTGCGCATCACGGCAGAGTGGGTCGCACGTCACGCCGCTTTCGTCGAATGGGTGCGGCCCGATGCCGGCGCGCTGTGCTGCGTGCGCCTGAAGCGCGAGCGCTTCGATGCGGCGGCCGTCGAGCGCTTTCACTCT
>BFBZ01000145.1_pt1 | contig 95676 bp, 85 predicted proteins | sample 1888401 | NCBI WGS metagenome assembly BFBZ01 (sample SAMD00112614, study PRJDB3348) | symbiont metagenome | host: Chara braunii
GCGGCGCAGGCGACGATCACGCCGTTCGCCCGCTTCCAGACGGTGGCGGTGTCGCAAAACGCCTTCGGCGAGAGTGGGGCGCAGTCGCTGAACCTGAGCGTGGCCCAGCAGAACACTACGTCGCTGCGCACCGTGATCGGCGCGGACTTCGGCGCCAACATCCCGGTGGGGCTGGAGCGGCCATTGGCTATCACCTTGCGCCTGGGTTGGGCGCACGAATATGCCGACACGGCGCGACCGATGACGGCGGCTTTCGCCGGCGCACCGACCGCGGCCTTCACCGTCTACGGCGCCCAGCCGCTGCGCGACGCGGCGGTGGTCGGCTTCGGCCTCAATGCGCAGATCGGTGCTTCGACCTCGATCTACGCCCGTTACGACGGCGAGATCACCGGCCGCGACGACAGTCACGCCATCTCGGCAGGGCTGCGGATGACCTGGTAGCAGTGGCAGGCGGCTAGATGCGCTCCCTCTTCCGACGTCGGCTGCTGGCCGGTGTGCTTGTTCCTGCCACGTTTTTTCCGGCTGCGCTCCGCCCGGCCGGTGCGGTGGTTATTCTCGACAGCACTTGGCGCGCCGAAGGCGGCCGGCCCGGCCGGGAGAGCGAAGGCTTCGTTGCCCACGAGGTGCTGGCCCGTCAGCCGCAGTTCGCCAGCGTCATGGCGCTGTCCGAGGATGACGGAGATACATGGGGCGAGGCATCGGGCACGTGGATCGGCAATATGCGGGGCCCGGATGGAGCGAGCGAAGGTGTGGTGCTGACCTCGGGGCACAATTTCGAACCCGGCGAAGGCGCCGACAACTATCTCTATCGCAGCGCCGGCGGCACGGTGCGGCGCGGCGTGCGCCTGGATATCCATCCCTTCTACAACCGAAGCAACGACGAGCGCAGCGGCTTCGATGCCGCCATCGTACGCCTCGACGGGCCGCTGACGGACGCCGGCCCACCGCCGGCGCTCTATGCCGGCCGTGACGAACTGGGCAAGCAGATCGTCATGGTGGGCTACGGCATGCGTGGTATCGGCTCGGTCGGAGAGAACGACATCTACAGCAACTCGTCCGGCCGGGCAGCGGCCGCGACCAACGTGATCGACGCATTGCTGGACGCCATCGTGCCGCCGCCGCGGGGCAGCGATGGTGGCAACTGGCTGCAAGTGACGCTCCGGCGCGAGAGCGAGGGGGCGGCCCGTCTCGACGGGCTGCTGGGATCCGGCGACAGCGGCGGTTCAGCCTGGATGCGGAGCGAGCGGTTCGGCTGGGTGATCGTGGGCATCAATGCCAACGGTACCGGCAAGGCGACCTACGGCGAGCATTCGGAATTTGCTCGTGTCTCGGGCCTACGCGACTGGATCCTGCGGCTGGCACCGGGGGCGCGGTTCGTGGGGTAGAAACTGGCGACCCTCTTTGCGGCGATAGGCTCTGGGTGATTGGAATGGACTCAAGCTTCAGTCGAGATCGCGTGGCCTGACGAAGGCCAGAAGCTCGCAGGCGCCCGGGAGCAGGGTGCTCCAGGGGCCGCTGGCGAAGCGCAATGTCGCCAGCGTGCCGGTCGGATACTTCTCGCGCAATTGGCTCAAAGCCGGCTCGGGACCTTGGCCCGCCAGGGTGCCGGCCAACTGGCCGATACCGTCATTGTGGCCGATCAGCAGGACGGTCTGGACGTCGGTCGACACGGCCTGCAGGCGGCTGAGCAGCGAGTCCTCGGAAGCGAGATAGAGTTCCTTCTCGAGCGAGATCGGTGGCGCCGGCTGACCCAGAGCCTTGAGCAGGGGGGCGAGGGTCTGCCGTGTGCGCATCGCCGTCGAGCACAGGATCAGGTCGGGGCGGGGACCCGCCTGGGAAAGATGGACGGCCATGAGGGCTGCCGCGCGCTCGCCGCGCTTGTTGAGGGGCCGATCGTGGTCGTTTTGCGCCGCACTGTCCCAAGACGATTTTGCATGTCTCAGGAGGAGAATGGTCTTCACGGCGTTCCTCCTGAAAAACCTTTTCTGAACAATGGCTTAATGAATTGCCATGACATGGTCATGTAGAGACGATACCGTTTCTGTGAACCTAAGGGAGAGTACCCCGTTTGGGGTCTACATGGACGCGCTCAACACAACGACCGACCAGACGTCGGCCCCCGAGATAGCACCCGACAGTCCCCGCCGCTTCATCAATCGCGAATTGTCGTGGCTGGCTTTCAACACCCGAGTTCTCGAAGAGGCCAGCAACCCGCGCCATCCGCTCCTGGAGCGCGTGCGTTTCCTCTCGATCTCGGCCGCCAATCTCGACGAATTCTACATGGTCCGCGTCGCCGGCCTGGTCGACATGCTGCAAACGCGCGGCACGCAGTTGAGCGACGACGGCATGACGCCGTCCGAGCAGCTCACGGCCATCCGCGAGCGCGCCTCGATCCTGATGGTGCATCAGCAGGAGGTGTGGGCGACGCTGCAGGACGAGCTGCGCGCCGCGGGCATCGCCGTGCTGGAAGCAGGCGAGCTCACCGAGGGCGAGCGCAGCTGGCTCGACCAGTATTTCATCGACCAGGTATTCCCGATCCTGACGCCGCTCGCCATCGATCCGGCGCACCCGTTCCCCTTCATTCCCAACGGCGGCTTCTCGGGCATCCTGAAGCTGCAGCGCCGCGACGATCGCCGGCCGCTGATGGCGCTTCTGCCGCTGCCGCCGCAGGTCGATCGGTTCGTACGGTTGCCGGGATCCGAGATCCGCTTCCTGCCGCTCGAGGACCTGATCGACATCTACCTGCCGCGCCTGTTTCCCGGCTACGAGGTGATCGAGCGCGCCTTCTTCCGCGTGATCCGCGACAGCGACGTCGAGATCAACGAGGAGGCGGAAGATCTCGTGCTGCTCTATGAGAGCGCGCTGAAGCGCCGCCGCCGCGGCGATCTGATCTCGATCTCGGTCAACAGCGCCATGCCGGCCGAGCTGCGCGACTTCCTGTTCGACCAGCTCGAAGTTCCGGCGCAGACGCAGACCGTCCACGTCTTCCATCTCGACCGCATGCTGAACATCGGCGACGTCAAGGCGATCATCGTCGACGACCGCGCCGATCTCAAATTCGTGCCCTACAATGTGCGTTTCCCGGAGCGCATTCGCGACTTCGGCGGCGATTGCTTCGCCGCGATCCGCGCCAAGGACATCGTCGTCCACCACCCTTACGAAAGCTTCGACGTCGTGGTGCAGTTCCTGCGCCAGGCGGCACGCGATCCGGCGGTAGTGGCGATCAAGCAGACGCTCTATCGAACCAGCGCCGATTCGCCGATCGTCAAGGAGCTGATCGCGGCCGCCGAGGCCGGCAAGACCGTAACCGCACTGGTCGAGCTCAAGGCGCGCTTCGACGAGGAGGCCAACATCCGGTGGGCGCGCGATCTCGAGCGTGCCGGCGTGCAGGTGGTCTACGGCTTCATCGACCTCAAGACGCACGCCAAGGTTTCGATGGTGGTGCGTCGCGAGGCGCAGGCCACGCGGACCTACGTGCATTTCGGCACCGGCAACTATCATCCCATCACGGCGCGCATCTACACCGACCTGTCGTTCTTCACCTGCGACCCGGCGATGGGCCGCGATGCGGCGCGGCTGTTCAACTTCATGACGGGCTATGCGCGGCCTGAGCAGATGGAGAAGATCGCCTTTGCCCCGGTGACCCTTCGTCCGACGCTCATCGACCTGATCGACGCCGAGATCGCCAATGCCAAGGCCGGGCGGCCGGCGGCGATCTGGGCCAAGCTGAACTCGCTGGTCGATGCCAAGCTGATCGATCACCTCTACGCGGCGTCGCGGGCAGGGGTGCAGATCGACCTGGTGATCCGCGGCATCTGCTGCCTCAGGCCCGGCGTGCCGGGCTTGAGCGAGCATATCCGCGTGAAGAGCATGATCGGCCGCTTCCTCGAGCATGCGCGTATCGTCTGTTTCGGCAACGGCAAGGCGCTGCCGTCGCTCGATGCCAAGGTGTTCATCTCTTCCGCCGACTGGATGCCACGCAATCTCGATCGTCGTGTCGAGCTTTTGTGCCCGGTCGAGAACCCGACCGTGCACGAGCAGGTGCTCGACCAGATCATGGTCGCCAACCTCAAGGACGACGGGCAAAGCTGGCTGATGACGCCGGAGGGCGATTACCGCCGGCCGCGCAGCACCAAGGACGAACCGTTCATCGCACATCACTATTTTATGACAAACCCGTCGCTGTCGGGGCGTGGCAGCGCCTTGAAACTGAGCGGCGCCGTGCCGCGCCTCGTGCTGAGTTCCTGAGCCGAAACCGGGGTAGCGGGCAGCGGCGTCGGGTCGCGCCGAGGAGGCTGCAATCCGGCGCTGCAAACCGGCGCCGTTTCGGCTAGAGGGAGCGCGCATGGACGGCGAACGCACCGCAGGCGCCCCCGAGATGCGCGCTTCCCTTGAACGGGGCCGCGTCGGGATCATCGACGTCGGCTCGAACTCCATTCGTCTCGTCGTCTACGAGCGGGCAAGCCGCGCGCCGTTGCCCGTCTTCAATGAAAAGGTGCTGTGCGGCCTGGCGCGCGGTCTCGATGCGACCGGTCGGCTGAACCCGGAAGGCGTCGAGATGGCGCTGGCCAATATCGACCGCTTCACGACCCTCGCACACAACATGAAAGTGACGTCGCTCGATCTTCTGGCGACGGCGGCGGTGCGGGATGCGGCCGATGGCGCAGACTTCATGCGCCAAATCACCAGCCGACCGGGCATTGTCGCCCATACGGTGAGCGGCCAGGACGAGGCGCGTTTCTCGGGCTACGGCGTGATCTGCGGCATGCCCGACGCCGACGGCGTGATGGGCGACCTGGGCGGCGGCAGCCTCGAACTCGCGGCGATCGGCAACGGTCAGCTCGGCCCATCGAGCACCTTGCCGGTCGGACCGCTGCGCCTGATGTCGTCGGGACGGGGCGATCCCAAGAAGATCGTCGTCGAGGCCGTCGAGAACGTACGCTGGCTGCGTGAGCATCAGGGCAAGACCTTCTATGCCGTGGGTGGCGCCTGGCGTTCGTTTGCGCGCCTGCACATGGAGCAGGCCGGCTATCCGCTACACATCATCCATCAATACGAGATCTCGGCCGAAGAGACGCGCGCCGTGGCACGGCTGATCGCCGTGCAGAGCCCCAAGTCGCTGGAGAAGATGCCGGGCGTGTCGCGTCGCCGCGTCGATACCTTGCCGCTCGCCTGCCTGGCGCTGGATCGGCTGCTCGGCGTCTTGAAGCCGCGCAGCGTCGTCTTCTCCGCGTTCGGCCTGCGCGAGGGCTTCTATTATTCGCGGCTGAGCGCCGCCGAGCGTGCGCGTCATCCGCTGATCGCCTTCGCCGAGGAACAGGGGGCGGGCTGGCGGCGATTCGATCTGACCCCGCAGGAGATCTTCGACTGGCTGACGCCGGCCTTTGCCGGCGAAAGCGAAGTCGATCGTGTGCTGCGGACGGCGGCCTGCCATCTCAGCGACATTTCCTGGGACGATCATCCCGACTATCGCGCCGACCAGGCGTACTTCCGGGTGCTGCATCTGCCGGCGCCGGGCATGAACCACCGCGAGCGTGCGGTGCTCGCGATGGCCATGACCTACCGCTACAAGAGCGATCCCAAGTCGGCGATGATCGACACGGCGCTCAGGCTGTCGGACGGCCGTGGCCGCGCTTATGCCAAGCGTCTCGGCGCCTGCCTGCGGCTCGCCTACAATCTCAGCGGCGGCGCGCCCGGTCTGCTGCCGCAACTGCAGTTGCGTCGCACCGAACGCGAGCTGCGCCTCCTGGTGCCGCAGGCCCTGCGGCGCAGCCTGGGCGACGTCACGGCCCGCCGGCTCGAGACGGCGGCCGAAGCTTTCGAGCTGAAGCCGATGATCGTCGCGGCCTAGGCCGCGACGCCGGCAACCGCCTAGAATTCGACGGGTATCTGGATCAGCTTGGGCTGATCGCCGGCCAGTGCCAGCGCCAGGCGACCTTCGATCAGGTCGATCGCCTCGGCCCCGAACACTTCGCGGCGCCAGCCTTTCAGGGCCGGCACGTCGCGCTTGCCGGCGGCGATGCGGTCGAGTTCTTCGGCATTGGCGACCAGACGGCCGGCAACGCCGGCCTGCTCGGCCTTGAGCCGCAGCAGGGTGCGCAGCAGATCGACGACGGCGCCGGGAGCGCGCAGCTGTTCCGTAGGCTTGTCGCGAGACGGCAGCTCGGAGTCGGGCAGGGCGCGGGCACGGGCGATCGCCTCGATCAGTTCGCGACCCTGCCAGCCTTCGGCGAAACCGCGTCCCAGGCCGCGCGTCATCGCCAGTTCCTCGACGGTCTTGGGAGAATGGCTGGCGATTTCCAGGACCTGCTCGTCGCGCAGCAGGCGCTGGCGCGGGATGTCGATGCGTTGCGCCGTACGCTCGCGCCACGCCGCCACTTCCTTGAGGGTCGCCAGCATGCGCGGCGAGGAGCCCCGGGGCTTCAGCCGGCGCCAGGCCTGCTCGGGGTCGGCGCGATAGGTGGCCGGGTCGTTCAGCACCGCCATCTCCTCGGCAATCCAGGAGAAACGGCCGCTCTTGTCGAGCTGGCGCTTCAGCTTTTCGTAGACCACGCGGAGGTGCGTCACGTCCGACAGGGCGTAGGTGATCTGCCGTTCGCTGAGCGGTCGGCGGCTCCAGTCCGTGAAGCGGCTCGATTTGTCGATCTTGGCCTTGGCGAGCTTGGTGGCGAGCGACTCGTAGGAAGCGGCTTCGCCGTGGCCGCAGACCATGGCGGCGACCTGGGTATCGAACAGCGGCGACGGCACCTTGCTGAGGCGCAGATGGAAAATTTCGATGTCCTGCCGGGCGGCGTGAAAGACCTTGAGGACCTTGGGGTTGGCCATCAGCTCGTCGAGGGGGGCGAGGTCGATACCCTCGGCCAGGGCATCGATCGCGGCCGCGTCCTCGGGGCCGGCGACCTGGGCCAGGCAGAGCTTGGGCCAATAGGTCCGCTCACGCATGAACTCGGTGTCGACGGTGATGAACTCGGTGTCGGCCAGCGGCTTGCAGAAGGCCGCCAATTCATCGGTCGTGGTGATGAGCTTCATTGAGGCCGTTCTATAGCGGGCGGCGGCCCCAGGGGCAAAGGGCACGACGGAAGGGCCGCCTTCCCTTGACTTGGCAACGCTTTCCGTGCCTTTTGCCGGGCCTCTAAAAGCCGGAAAATACGTAATGTCTTCTGTCTACCGAACCCATACGTGCGGCCAGTTGCGGCCGGAGCATGTCGGCCAGCAGGCCCGTCTGTCGGGCTGGGTCCAGCGCAAGCGCGACCACGGCAATCTGCTGTTCATCGACCTGCGCGACCACTATGGCGTGACCCAGGTGGTGGTGGACGCGGCCAGCCCGGTCTTCAAGGCTGCAGAGGGTGTGCGCAACGAGAGCGTGATCACGGTGAGCGGCAACGTACTGGCCCGCGAACCGTCGACGGTGAACCCGCGTCTGGCGACCGGTCAGGTCGAGCTCGATGCCGCCGAGATGATCGTGCAGGCTATGGCCGATCCGCTGCCCATTCCGGTCTACCAGGAGAACGACACGACGCCCGAGGAGCTGCGCCTCAAGTACCGCTTCCTCGATCTGCGCAAGGACAAGCTGCACAAGAACATCATGCTGCGCAGCCAGGTCATCGCCTCCCTGCGACGGCGCATGATCGAGCAGGGGTTCATGGAGTTCCAGACGCCAATCTTGACGGCGGATAGTCCGGAAGGCGCGCGTTCCTACGTGGTGCCCAGCCGGCTGCATCCCGGCAAGTTCTATGCCCTGCCGCAGGCGCCGCAGATGTTCAAGCAGCTGCTGATGGTGTCGGGCTTCGACCGCTACTTCCAGATCGCACCCTGCTTCCGCGACGAGGATGCGCGCGCCGACCGGGCACCCGGCGAATTCTACCAGCTCGACTTCGAGATGAGCTTCGTCACCCAAGACGACGTCTTCGCGGCCATCGAGCCGGTCCTGGGCGGCGTCTTCGAGGAGTTCGCCGGCTTCGGCCGCGAGGCCCCGCGCAAGGTGACGCCGTTCCCGTTTCCGCGCATTCCTTACGCCGAGGCGCTGCTGAGCTACGGCACCGACAAGCCCGACCTGCGCAACCCGCTCAGAATCGTCGATGCCGGAGAGGTCTTCGCCGGCTCGGATTTCAAGGTGTTCGCCGGCATCGTGGCCGCGGGCGGCGTGGTCCGGGCGCTGCGCGCGCCGGGAGCGTCGGCACAGTCGCGCAGCTTCTTCGACAAGCTGAACAGCTGGGCACAAAGCGAGGGCAAGCCGGGGCTGGGCTATATCGTGCTCGAAGGGGGAGCGGGGAAGGGGCCGATCGCCAAGTTCGTGACGGGCGACCGTCTGGCGAAGCTCAAGGCTCTGACCGGCGCTGGGGACGGCGATGCCGTCTTCTTCGTGGCCGACAAGCCGGAGGCGGCCTGGAAATTCGCAGGCCAGGTGCGCACCAAGGTCGGCCAGGAACTGGGCGTCATCGCCGAGGACGAGTTCCGCTTCTGCTGGATCGTCGACTTCCCGATGTTCGAATACGACGAGAAGGCCAAGAAGATCGACTTCAGCCACAACCCCTTCTCGATGCCGCAGGGCGGGCTGGAGGCGCTGGAGACGCAGGATCCGCTGACCATCAAGGCCTGGCAGTACGATATCGTCTGTAACGGCATCGAGCTCTGCTCGGGGGCGATCCGCAACCATCGCCCGGAGATTATGTACAAGGCGTTCGGGATCGCGGGCTACAGCAAGGAGGATGTCGAGCTGCGCTTCGGCGGCATGCTCAATGCCTTCAAGTTCGGTGCTCCGCCGCACGGAGGTGCCGCGCCGGGTGTCGATCGCATCGTGATGCTGCTGGCCGACGAGCCCAACATCCGCGAGGTGATCTGCTTCCCGATGAATCAGCAGGCCGTCGACCTGATGATGGACGCGCCGACCGAGCTGCCGTCCGAGAAGCTGCGCGAACTGCATATCGGTTTGCGCCTGCCGCCGCCGAAAAAGGACTAGGAAGCGGAAGCTTTTGCCGGCCAAGCCTTCGCCTCTCGCACAAGGGGCGAAGGCTTGTGAATTTGACGATGTAAAAATAATGAGATTTGACGGTATCTAGTTCCTCTTTGGCGCAGCGGGCACCAGTCATTGTGGTGCGTGGCCAAAATTGACTGACCGTAAAATCACTAGTAAATTCAAGAGATTATAGTCTTTTATTTATTAAGATTATGAGCTCTTGCCGGCTCTCCATTTGTATTGCGCTGCCCTTGGCGCTGGGATTGTCCCTGACGACGGGCGCCTGCGGTGTGCCGCTCGCCGTTTCCGCGGCAAGCTACGCCGCTGACGGTGGCCTGGTCGCCGCCTCCGACAAGACCTCGACGGACCACGTTCTATCGGTCATCACCAAGGAGGATTGCGCGATGTGGCGCATTTTCCGCGGTCGTCGGATCTGCACGGAGCGTGCCGACGGCGAAGATCCTTACGATGTCAATTACGCCGAGCCACAGCGCGAAGTCTCGGAAGACGGTGTTCAATACACCGCACCGCTGCGCGCCACCGCCGGGGCGCCTGCGGTGAGTTGGGATCCCGCGACCTACAAGGCCGGCGCAACCCAACCTGGCGCCGGCGGGGCAGTGCCGGCCGAACCGGCGGTCGTGACACCGGCCGCTGCGCCGACGGCTGCGGCGCCGAAAGCCACGGCGCCCACCGCCACTGCGCCCACAGCTGCCAAGGCGACGCCGGCGCCGACTAAGCCAAAGGCTACGAAGCCGGTTCCGCGCGCCGCTGCCAAGAAGCCTAAGCCGTCACGAGGTTCGGCGGCGTCTGGTTCCTGAGAAGGTAGGTCTCGAGGTTGTCGAGCGCCTTGAAGCCCATGGCGTTGCGCGTCTCGACTGTGGCCGAGCCCATGTGCGGCAGCAGGAAGGCGTTGGTCAGGTCGTAGTAGCCCTGATGCAGCTTGGGCTCGCCATCGAACACGTCGAGGCCAGCCGAGGCGAGATGGCCGCTCTTGAGGGCAGCGATCAGGGCCTCGTCGTCGACCACACCGCCACGCGCCGTATTGACCACGATGGCGCCCTTGGGCAGTCGGGCGATGCGCTCGGCGTTCACCCATTTGCGGGTCTGCGGCGTCATGGGGGCATTGATCGACAGGAAGTCGCAGTGTGCCAGCATGTCGTCGGGATTGGCATGGAACACCGCACCCTTTTCCTCGTCGGGGCTGAGCCGGCTGCGATTGCTGTAATGGATCTGCATGCGAAAGGCACGGGCACGATCGGCCATGGCCTGCCCGATGCGACCCATCCCGAAGATACCAAGGCGCTTGCCGGTGACATGCGTGCCCATGAGCTGGGTCGGTGCCCAGCCGACCCAATGGTGGGCCCGCAGCAGGGCGGCCCCTTCATGGGCACGCCGCGCCGCGCCCAGCAGGCAGAGCATGGCGATGTCGGCGGTGGCGTCGGTCAGCACGTCCGGCGTGTTGGCGACCAGGATATTGCGCTTGGCGGCGGCGGCCACATCGACATGCTCGTAGCCGACCGAGAAGGTGGCGATCATGCGGATCGACGCCGGGAGTGCCGCGATCGTGGCAGCGTTCAGGCTGTCGCCGGCGGCGCACATGATGGCGTCGCAACCGGCGGCTGCTTTGGTCAGGGAGGGGCTGTCGTAGAGCCGATCCTCAGGATTGAGCACGGCATCGAAATGGGCAGTCAGGCGGGCTTCGACGTCAGGCGGAAAGAGCCGGGTTGCAAGAACCCGGGGCTTGCTGTTTGCCATTGACGCTATCCTCCCTGTGCAGCCCTGACGCAGGCGATCATTCTGGTATTCCGTGCGCATGGATATTACGCTTGCGCCGTCGGCTACAAGGCCTAGCCCCCACGCCAGTGTCCGTTGACCAATTATAGTTTTCGACGTCCTCGTGTCCAAACAGCGGTAACAGCCACCGCCGTTTGTGCGCTCCTGTTGCTCGCCCTGTGGATAAGGGCGGCCGATGCCCAGCAGCAATCCGCGCAACAGGCAGATTCCCCCCTGGTGCCGCATCGTGCCACCTATGACATGAAACTCTCGGTGGCGCGGCCCAACAGCGGCATCATCGAGGTGAGTGGCCGCATGGTGCTGGAGACCGTCGAGGCCTGCGAAGGCTGGGAGGTCAAGCAGCGCATCGGGCTGAAATTCCTGCGCAACGACGGCGACGAGTTTTCGACCGATTCGAGCTTCACCAGCTACGAGACAAAGGACGGGCTCGCGCTGCGCTTCAGTGTGCGCAACATTCAGGACAACGAAGTCGAAGAGGAGCTGCGCGGCAACGCCGACCTCGAGACGCTGGGTGGCAAGGGCCGTGCGACTTTCACCCTGCCAGAGGCACGCAGCTTCGAGCTGCCGGCCGGCACGCTCTTTCCGACGACCCATCTGGTCCGCGTCATCCGCCATGCTCGCGATGGCGACAAGTCGGCGTCCTATTCGGTGTTCGACGGAGCCCGTCTCGATGGCGCCTTCCTGGTCAATGCCGTGATCGGGCGCTCGCCGCGTCAAGCCGGTGCGCCGGCGGTGCGGGGAGACGTCTCCCTGATGCGTAATCAACCGTCGTGGAGCGTGCGTTTCGCCTTCTTCGGCGCCGGCGACCAGGGCGCCCATCCCGAGTACGAGCTGGCCCTCGATCTGCTGGGCAACGGTGTTGCCCGTTCGATGTTGCTCGACTACGGCGACTTCGCCGTGGATGCTCGCCTGATTCAACTCCAAGCCCTGCCGAGGCCGCGATGCTAAGTCTTCGCTTGCTTGCCCCATCAACTGCTGTCGCACTCGTCGTTGCCGTCGCCGCGCAGGCGGGTGCCCAGGACCTGGCACCGCACCGGGCGGCCTACACCGTGACCATGACGGAAAACGGCAAGCCGACCGGCAGTTCGTCGGGCACCTACGCCTACGAGCTCAAGCTCACCTGCGACGGCTATGTCTCGACCCAGCGCCTGCAGCTGGACCTCGCAGGCGGACGTGGCTCGGCGACCACCGAGCAGCAGACGCAGATGACCGAGAGCAAGGACGGCAAGAAGCTCGTCTTCGAGCATCGCTCCACGACGGGCGGTCGCCGGACCAGCCTGATGAAGGGCGAGGCGACCCTGGGCGACGATGGCTCGGGAGAGGCGCGTTTCACCGAACCCGAAGGCCAGACCGTGAAGCTGCCGGCCGGCACGTATTTCCCGGCAGCCATTCTGCGGGCCACCATTCGCGCCGCGAAGGCCGGCGAGAACGGCTTCGAAGGGCTGTTCTTCTTCGGCGACAAGGTGAAGCCGCCGCTCGCCGTCAACGCCCTGATCGGCAAGGTGCCCAAGCGCCTGTCCGACGTGAAGATTCCCGAAGGGGCGGAGGAACTGGCCGACGGCCGCGCCCGCATCTACTACCGCGCCGGTTTCTTCGACGCCGACACCAAGCAGCAGGGCGAGCCGGTGTTCGAGATGAGCAGCGTGACGCTCGACAACGGTATCGAGCTCTATGGCACGCACGAGCAGAGCGAAGGCGGGATCGAGTACCGCATCACCCGGCTCGAGGCGCTGCCCAAGCCCACCTGCAAATAGCGTGCGGCCGTGACGGCGCCTGCAGCCGACGACGATAGAGCGACGTCCGAGGGGCTGACGCCCGAGCAAGCCGTCGAACGGCTGGAGCAACTCCACGGTGCGGCGAGCACGGCGTTGCGCGAGGCGCTGGCGCGCTTCACCGAAACCGGCGCCGTACCGACGGACGAGGAGCGGGCGCGCTTCCGCTACCCCGAGCTTCGGGTCGACTGGCAGCCGGACGGCGCGGTGCGCTTCACCCGGCGGGCCTGGGCGAAGTTCCAGGCGCCCGGCCTCTACTCGACCACGATCACCCAGCCGACGTTCTTCCGACAGTACCTGCTGGAACAGCTGCGTCCCCTGGCTCACGAGTTCGGGGCGCGGATCGATGTCGGCCTCAGCGCGCAGGAAATCCCGTATCCGTTCGTCACCGAGGAAGGCGACGAGTTCGTGCATGGCGAACTGTCGGTGGCCGCGCTGGCACGCCACTTTCCGACGGCCGTTCTGGCCGATGTCGGCGACGAGATCGTCGACGGGCTGTGGGAGCCGAAGGAAGGCCAGCCGCGCCCGCTCGCGCTGTTCGACGCGGTCCGTATCGACTATTCGCTGCGCCGCCTGATCCACTACACGGGCAGCGACTGGCGCATGATCCAGCCCTGGATCCTGTTCACCAACTATCAGCGCTATGTCGACCGCTTCCTCGACTGGGCCGTCGAGGAGCTGAGGCGGCCGGACGGTCCCTACATGGCGCTGGTCCTGCCGGGTGAGGTCACGGTTCGGCGCGGCGATACGCCGGAGGCCGCCGAAGCGGCCATCGCGGCCGCACCCTGGCATCGCTTCCAGATGCCGGCCTACAGCCTGCTGCGGTCCGACGGCAAGGGCGGCATCACCCTGGTGAATATCGGCGTCGGACCGTCCAACGCCAAGAACGCGACCGATCATCTCGCGGTGCTGCGGCCGCATTGCTGGCTGATGATCGGCCATTGCGGCGGGTTGCGGCAGTCGCAGACCATCGGCGACTACGTCCTGGCGCACGGCTATATGCGCCGCGACCGTATCCTCGACGACCTGGTGCCACCGGAAGTGCCGGTGCCGGCTCTGGCCGAAGTGCAGGTGGCGCTGCAGACCGCGGCGGAGCGAGTGACCGGCGAGCGCGGCGATGCGCTCAAGCGGCGGCTGCGCACGGGCACGGTGGTGAGCTACGACGATCGGAACTGGGAGTTGCGCTGGTCGCAGGAGCGGCGGCGCATCAACCACGGCCGCGCCATCGCCGTCGACATGGAAAGCGCCACGCTCGCCACCCAGGGCTATCGACTGCGCGTGCCCTACGGAACCTTGCTGTGCGTCTCCGACAAGCCGCTGCACGGCGAGATCAAGCTGCCGGGCGCGGCGACGCTCTTCTACCAGCGTGCCGTCGGCGAGCACCTGCATATCGGCCTGGAAACGATCGACCTTCTGCGCAGCGAGATCGGCTCGCTGCACTCGCGCAAGCTGCGCTCTTTCGACGAGCCGCCGTTCCGATAAGGGTCACGCAGGCCAAGAGACCGGCCGGCTGGCTCGAATCAGACGGGCCACAACCATGCGGCGCCGCGCACACCGCTCGAATCGCCATGCTTGGGCGGCACCAGGCGGGTGGCGATGCTATCGCGCTCGGAAAAGACGTAGTCTTTCCACAGTTCCGGGACCCGGCGATAGAGCGCACTCATCTTCGACAGGCCGCCGCCCAGGACGATGACGTGCGGGTCGATCAGGTTCACGACGTTGGCGAGCGCCCGCGCCAGCCGATCGCAATAGGTTTCGAAACATTGCGCCGCGACGCGATCGCCTTGTGTCGCCGCGTCGGCGATATCGGTGGCCTTGAGTTCCCGGCCGGCGATACGGGCAAACTGCGACTGGAAAGCCGGCCCGCTGAGCCAGGCCTCGACACAGCTGCGGCGACCGCAGTAGCAGGCCGGTCCCGGCCGCTCGTCGTCACGTGGGAGCGGGAGCGCGTTGTGGCCCCATTCGCCGCCGATCGCCTGCGCGCCGACCAGCGGCCGGCCGTCGATCACGATACCACCGCCGACGCCGGTGCCCAGGATGACGCCGAACACGATGGGCGCGCCGGCGCCTGCACCGTCGGCTGCCTCCGAGACGGCAAAGCAATTGGCGTCATTGGACAGCCGCACCTCGTCGCGCCCCAGGGCGCGCCGCAGGTCGAGGTCGAGGGGGCGGCCGTTCAGCCGGGTCGAGTTGGCGTTCTTGATCAGGCCGGACGCTGGCGAGATCGCGCCGGGATGTCCTACGCCGACACGGCAACGCGCACCGGCCTTGGCTTCGAGATCTCGCACGACTGCGACAACGGCCTGCACCGTGGCCTCGTAGCTCTCGCCCGGTGTCGGTACGCGCAGCCGCGCACGTTCCGATCCACCGTCGTCGAGAACGATGCCTTCGATCTTGGTGCCGCCGAGGTCGATGCCGATGCGCATGAAGTCTCCCGATCACATCTCAGAGAATGCGGGCGCGTATGTCTATCCCGTTCCCGTGCTCAACTTTGTCGAACGTTTTGACGAGGTGTTTGGTTCCGGACGTATGCGTGGACAGGCAGCCACCTTGCAGGGCGAGATCGATATGCCGTTCTCTCGACCGTTGCATGCCCGAGAGAACGGCATTTCATGCACGCCGCGTTCGCTCTAAAGTCGTCGGCTGAGAAGCATAGCGATGGGACTGGCGGCACGATGACGAAGGGCGGAGCAGGGGGATCGTGGCGACGGCGCCCGTCGACCATCCTGTGGATGCTCTCCGTCGGGCAGCTCGTCTCCTGGGGCCTGGTCTACTACACCTTCCCGCTGTTCATCGCGCCGATGGAGCAGGAACTGGGCTGGACACGCAGCTCGATGTTCGGCGCCTTGTCGGCCGGCCTGCTGACGGCAGGCTTGTGCTCGATCCCGGTGGGAGCCTGGATCGACCGCGGTCATGGACGTCTGCTGATGACGGGTGGGTCGCTGTTGGCGGCGATCTTGCTGGTCGTCTGGTCGCGGGTCGAGTCGCTGCCGGTGTTCTATGCCCTGTGGATCGGGCTCGGCGCCTGCCAGGCCGTCATCCTCTACGAGCCGGCATTCGCCGTGATCACGCGCGTCTATGGCCCGCGCTACAAACAGGCGATCCTGCTGATCACCTTTCTCGGCGGGTTGGCCAGCACCTTCGGCATTCCCTTCGCGCAGTTCCTGATCGAGCGCATCGGCTGGCGGCCGGCGCTCGAGGTGATGGCCGGTGTCAATCTCGCCGTCGCCTTCCTGATCCACTGGCTGTTCGTGCCGGGACCGCACGAGAAGCCTGTGCCGATCGCGGAGCCTCGGCCGCAGACGGATGGCACGGCGAAGAAGAGCCCCCTCGCGGCCGCCGTGCGCGTGCCGGCCTTCTGGGGACTGGTCGTGGCCTTCGCCGGGTACGGCCTCGCCTTTTCGGCGATGAGCTTCCATCTCATTCCACTGCTCGACGAGCGCGGCGTGCCGATCGGGGTCGTGATGGCGATCGTTGCGCTGATCGGGCCCATGCAGGTGGTGGGACGGGTGCTGCTGATGGTGGGACAGCGCCACGTCACCACCATTCAGCTCGGCGCCGGCATCTACTTCGCCTTTCCCATCTCCATGGCGATGCTGGCGACGGGTATCAGCGACGTCTACGGATTGATCCTGTTCGCCATTATCTATGGCGTCGCCAATGGCCTTCTTACCATCCTGCGCGGCATGGCGGTGCCGGAGTTCATCGGCCCCGAAGGCTATGGCATCGTCTCGGGGGCGCTCACCTTGCCGACCAACGTCATGCGCGCGGCGGGACCGTTGCTGGCGTCGCTCGCCTGGGGCGCCTTCGGCGGCTATACGCCGGTTCTCTGGGGCCTGGCCGTCATCATGCTGATCGCGGCTGCCGGCTTTGCGGCGGCGGCCGTCCTGTCGAAACGGCCGCGCTGAAAAGGCACGCTGAGCGGGGCGTGCTGCACGCTTTCGCCACAATCGCAGACCAAATGCACTGTCGATCGCGAAGAAAAGCAGGGTGAGGCGACATGTTCGATGCGAAGCGTTTGCTGGATCAGTTCGTCGGTGGCCCGGGTAATCAGGGCGGCGGTCAAGGCGGGAGCGGTGGCGGCGGCGATTTCCTGCGCGGCGCCGGCGGCGGAGCGCTGGCCGGGGGCCTGGCGGCGATCCTTCTCGGCACCAAGACCGGGCGCAAGCTGGGCGGCGAGGCGCTGAAGTTCGGCGGCATGGCGGCCGTCGGTGCGCTTGCCTACAAGGCCTATCGCGACTGGCAGGCCGGCAAGCAAGCGGCACCGGCGACGGCCGCGCCTCAGCCGCAATCGCAGCAGCCGGCGCCGGTGCCGATGCTGCCGGCTCCCAGCGGCACGCCGTTCAATCCCACCAATCCCGCCGAGCAGCAGACGCTCGCGCGCCATCTGCTGCGCGCGATGATCGCGGCGGCCAAGGCCGACGGCCACGTCGATGCCCAGGAGCAGGCACGCATCTTCGCCGAGATGGACAAGCTGCCGCTTTCGTCCGAGGACAAGGTCTTCGTCATGGACGAGTTGCGCGCCAAGCTCGACATCGATGCCGTCGCCGGTGCCGCTTCGACGCCCGAGGAGGCAGCCGAGATCTATACGGCCTCCTTGCTCGCGATCGACGTCGACAATGCCGCCGAGCGCGGCTACCTCGGCATGCTCGCAGCTCGCCTCAAGCTCGACGATGCGCTGGTGGCACATCTGCAGCAGAGCGTCGCCACCGCAGCCGCTCAGCGATAGTCAGCGTCGGTCGTCTTCATCGGCAGTCAGACACGCATGTCGCGAGGTGCGTCATCCGGGTGACGCGAGAAACTTGCCCGATTGGCGATTTTCCCGTTGTTATTTGCGATCGACGGGTTGATCGCGTCACTGATCGTCCCAGCTAAACAGAAGCGGCAGGCCGACGAACCAACGTCATCCCGACCACCTCGAGGTGGGAGGCCTCCGTGGACGATGCGTGACCGCAACTCAATCGGGAGAAGTGCGCGATGAAGATGAACACCACACAGATCGAGCAGACCCTGCGCCAGCTGGATGCGCAGGCGATTCCGGCGGAACATCCGGCAATATTGCAGCTCGAACGCCTGTTCGGCGAGCATACCTACTTCCTCGATCGCAATGGCCTCAGCATCGTCGAACCCGTCGCTGCCGAGCAGCCGGACGGACACATGGGAGTCGTCGTGGTCCTCGCCAACTGGACGGACGGGGCCGAGACGTCGCTGCAACCTCATGCGCCCGAAGCAACCGATCGCATCATCGACCTCGGCAGGGATCGCAGCCACTGAGACGAGAGATCGTGGACGGTCGGACTGCGTTCGCTTGCGTGCGGCAAGAGCGCACCGTTCATGGGAATGGCCCGTCAAGACGGCGGATCGGGGAACCTTCCGCGTAGCTCCTTGTTGGCCTGCAGGGAAAAAACAAGGAGCTACGCCATGAAGAAGTCGATCGCCGCTACCTGCGCCACTGCTCTTGCCGCCATCGGCCTCCTGATCATGCCGGCCGCACACGGACAGCAGCAATCTCAGTCTCCGTCGTCGCCGAGCATGCCTGGTCGGCCGACGGCTCCGACGACGACGAGCATTCCCGACAGCAAGCTCGACGCAACGGCCAAGGCCGTGAAGAAGATCTCGTCCGTCAAGGACAGCTACGATCAGAAACTGGCTCAAGCGCCTGCTGCGGAGAAGAACAAGCTGGCGGATGAGGCCGACGCGGCGGCCAAGAAGGCCATCACCGAGCAGGGGCTCTCGGTCGAGGAATATACGACGATCCTCGAAGTCGCGCAGAGCGACACCACGGTGCGGGACAAGTTGATCCAGCGCTTGAAGTAGCCTGCGGCGGAGTACGGCGATGCGGTCCGGGCGTCCTTGAGGCGCCCGGACCAAGTCGTGCACAACAGCAGCGCAGCGATCGTTACTCGGCGGCCAGCTTCGCGGCCTTGGGCTTGAGATGCTGCACCTTGGGCAACACTTCCTTGGCCAGGAGTTCCAGCGAGTGGCGCCAAGCCTTCGGGTTCTCGAGATAGTCGAAGCCGAAGACCAGGAGCTGACCGAAGCCGCCGACCTCGTGATAGATCTTCTCGATCTTCTCGGCGACCGTGCGCGGCGAACCGACGATCCAGTTGTGCTTGGCGCAGTATTCCGGCGTGACGTCGGAGTCGGCCGTGCTCTGGTCGTGCTTCAGGTACTCGAAGAAGCCGAACTGCGCGAGCAGCGGCAGGAAGTATTCGCGCATCATGCGGCCCATGTGCGAGCCGACCGACAGACGCATCGCCTCTTCGTCGGTGTCGGCGACGAAGACCTCGCGGACCATGCGCCACTGGCCGCGATCGGGCGTGCGGCCCGACTTGGCGGCACCAATCTCGACCGACTCCCAGTGGCTGCTGACATAGGCGGGGTTGAGGTTGAGGCTCATCGGCAGGTAGCCTTTTTCGCCGGCGAGCTTCAGCGTGTCGGAGCCCTTGCTGAGGCCGGCGACGCCGATCGGCGGATGCGGGCTCTGCAGCGGCTTGATGTGCGGCTTCAGGAACCCGAACATCGTGTCGGGCTTGGTGACGTGCCAGTACTTGCCCTTGAAGTCGAAGGGCTCGGGCGATGACCAGAGCTTCAGGATGATGTCGAGCGCCTCACGCGTCATCTCGCGGTTCTGGCCCGACATGCCGTCGACATTGAACATCGCCCAGTCGCTGGGCAGGCCCGATGCGGCGACGCCGAAGTTGAGACGACCGCCCGAAATGTGATCGAGCATGGCGACGCGATTGGCGAGCTCGGCCGGGTGGTGATAGGGCAGCAGGAAGCCGCCGGGACCCAGGCGGATGTTCTTGGTCTGCATCAGACCCTGCGCCACGAGGAGATCGGGTGAGGGGTGCGGTTCCCAGGGGGCGGTGTGATGCTCGCCGACCCAGCATTCACTGTAGCCCAACTCGTCGAGCCAGCGGATCACCTGAAGATCCCATTCATGGCCGTCCTTCAAAGGCCGCTCCGGTGGATGAGACGGCATGGTGAAGTATCCGAGCTGCATCGCTTCCTCCTGCTTTATTGTTCGATAGTCGACTACCATCGCGCGGCGAGCGCAAGGGTGTGGTGATGCATGGCTGATGATGTCCTGATCCTGATCGACCAGCAGAAGGCGATGGAACACCCGGTCTGGGGACCGCGCAACAATCCGCAAGCGGAAGCCAATATCGGGCGCCTGCTCGACGCATGGCGTCGCCGACGGGCGCCGATCGTGCATGTGAAGCACGATTCAACCGAGCCGCATTCACCGTTCCGGCCCGGGCAGGAGGGGAACGACTTTCTGCCGGCCACCGCGCCGCTGGCCGGTGAAATCGTCGTGGCCAAGACGGTTCATAGCGCCTTGATCGGCACCGGCCTGGCGGCCCGCCTCGAGCAGATGGGGCACTCCTCATTGGTCGTCTGCGGCGTGCTGCTCGCCAATTCAGTCGAGGCGACGGTGCGCGTCGCCGCGAACATGGGTTTCACGGTGCGATTGCCGGCCGATGCCTGCTGGTCGTGCGACAAGCGCGACCTCACCGGCCGGCTGTGGCCGGCGGAGGACGTGCATCAACTTACCTTGGCGCTGCTCGACGGCGAGTACGCGCAGGTGACGACGACCGACGCCGTGTTGGCGTCCCTTTAGGGAGCGTTCAGCACCAGCACCGCGTCGGCTGCCGCCTCGGCGCGCCGCTTGATTTCCGCCGAGGTCGGCGGACGCGCCACGCCGAGCATGAGGCGCAGAAGAAGGTCGCCGGTCAGCAGGGAATAGAACTGGCCCCCCATGGCGTCCGGGTTGCCGTTGCCCAGCAGGCCGCCGGCCTGCGCGCGCGTGAACAAGTCGGCCATGGCGCGCCGGTTGGGTTCGCGGCCGGCTGTTTCCAGCACGTCGCCGATGTCGCTCGACCGTCCGGCCTCGGCGACGGCGAGGCGGTTGATGGCGATCACCGCGGGCGTCGTCAGTTCGCTGAGCACGGAGATGCCGTAGCGGGTCAATGCGGCAGCAAGGGCGCCACGATCAGGGATCTGCGCCGTCTGGAGCGGCACCTGCATGCGGGCCGAGGTCGCGGCTATCAGCGAGCGCAGGATGCCGGCCTTGCTGCCGAACTCGGCATAGAGCTCGCGCTTGGAGACCTTGGCGCGGGTGGCGATCTCCAGGGTGCTGGCGCCACTGTAGCCGCGCTCCATGAGCACCGCGAAGGCGGCCTGCAGGATAGCGCTGCGCCGGGCGGGGGATCCATCGACCGACGAGAGGGTTGGGTTCGGTTTCGGCACGGTGATCTCTTGACACGGTACCGGGCGGTACCGTAGCGTTCAGAATTGGTACCTGATGGTACCATCGAACTCAGGAGGCATCCATGGGTGTGGTGACATCTCGAAGCGCTCTGTCACGCCAGCATCAGGTGTCGGCCGAGACTGGCTTCCATCGCTGCTGGTATCCGATCGCGCTGGCGCGGGACCTCTCGGCCGAGGTCGTCCTCGGCCGCGACGTGCTCGGCACGCGCGTCGTGGCCTATCGCGATCGCCAGGGCAGGGCGGTCGTGCAAAGTGCGTGGTGTCCGCATCTCGGCGCCGACCTGTCCTTGGGCTGCGTTGCCGACGGCCATCTGCGCTGTCCCTATCATCATTGGTCGTTCGACACGGCAGGCACCTGCGTACGTATCCCGAGCGGCGACAGGATTCCGTCGGCGGCGCGGATCTTCACCTATCCGACGGCCGAGGCTTGGGGGCTGCTCTGGGCCTTCAACGGCGAGCAGGCCGATTGCGACCTGCCGCGCATTCCCGGAGCGGAAGAGGCGACGACCTGCTTCGAGGCGGGCGAACGAGGCCGGCGCGACTGGGAAACCTGGATCGCCGTCTCCAACGGCGTCGACTTCCAGCATCTTCGCACCCTGCACGGCCTGCCGGCAGGCGTCGTGCCGGAGCGTATCGAGGTCGAGGCGACGGGCATCGAGTTCCGGACCGGCAACGATTACTACCTGCAGCACGGCCGCATCAGCGGCACCAACACGTTCGCCCAGCATCTGCGGGTCGGCGGCAACGACATGTTCATGATGTTCAGCGGTGTGCCGATCGGGCCCGGCGCCTCGATGGGCTACTTCGTGGCCGGGGTGCCGAAGGAGCAGGCCGACCGCCTGAGCGGCGTCCGGAAGATGATGGATCAATTGAGCGAGGAGGACGCCCCTGTCCTCGCGGGCATGCGTTTCCGCCGCGGGCTTCTGACCGCTTCGGACCGCCATCTCGCTGCCTACTTCAAGTATGTCGACGGCTTTCCCGGCTTTCTGCCGCCTCAGGCTTGAACGGAAACGGGCGGCCTCGCGGCCGCCCGTCGAAATAATCCTCGGAGAAGCTCAGCTCAGCCGAGCTGGATCCAGGTGGTCTTGACCTGGGTGAACTTGTCGAATGCATGCAGCGACTTGTCGCGACCGATGCCCGACTGCTTGTAGCCGCCGAACGGCGTGGTGATGTCGCCGCCGTCGTAGGTGTTCACCCACACCGAGCCGGCGCGCAGGTTCTTGGCGAACTTGAAGGCCTTGTTGATATCGGAGGTGAAGATCGCCGAGGCGAGGCCATAGATCGTGTCGTTGGCCACGGTGAGCGCCTGTTCGGCATCCTTGACCGGAATGACCGAGAGGACCGGCCCGAAGATCTCCTCCTGGGCGATCTTCATCTTGTTGTCGACATTGTCGAACACCGTCGGCTCGATGAAGGAGCCGGCATTGTCGATATGGACCTGCTTGCCGCCCATGGCGAGCTTGGCGCCTTCCTTCTGGCCGGCGTCGATGTAGCCCATGACGCGCTTGGTCTGGGTCTCGTCGACCATGGCGCCCATCTGCGTCTTGGGGTCGAGCGGATCGCCCGGCATCATCTTCTGGCCGATCGCCATGACCTTGGCGAGGAACTCGTCCTTGATCTTGTCCTCGACGATCAGGCGCGAGCCGGCGGTGCAGACTTCGCCCTGGTTGAACCAGATGCCGAAGGCGGTGCGGCGGGCCGCGATGTCGAGGTTGGGGGCATCGCCCAGCACGATGTTGGGCGACTTGCCGCCGCACTCGAGCCAGACCTGCTTCATGTTGGATTCGCCAGAGTACTTCAGGAAGTACTTGCCGACCTCGGTCGAGCCGGTGAAAGCCAGCACGTCGACATCCATGTGGCGGCCGAGCGCCTGGCCAGCCGTCTCGCCGAAGCCCGGCAGCACGTTGAACACGCCCTCGGGAATGCCGGCCTCGGCGGCGAGCTCGGCCAGGCGAATGGCAGTGAGCGGCGACTGCTCGGCCGGCTTCAAGATCACCGAATTGCCCGCCGCCAGCGCCGGCGAGATCTTCCAGCAGGCCATCAGGAGCGGGAAGTTCCACGGCACCACGCAGGCTACCACGCCCGACGCCTCGCGGGTGATCATGGCCACCACGTTGCCCGGCGTCGGTGCCACCTCGTCGTAGATCTTGTCGATCGCCTCGGCGAACCACTGCACGGTGTTGGCCGAGCCGGGGATGTCGACGGTGGTCGAGAAGGCGATGGGCTTGCCCATGTCGAGCGTCTCGAGCAGCGCCAGCTCCTCGCGGTTCTTCATCATGAGCTCGGCGAGCTTCAGCATGATGCGCTTGCGCTGCGCCGGCGCCATGTTGGCCCAGGTGCCCTTCTCGAAGGCGGCGCGCGCGGCCTTCACGGCGGCGTCGACATCGGCCTGCTCGCAGGCGGCGACCTTGGTCAGCACCTGGCCGGTCGCCGGGTTGATGCAGTCGAAGGTCTTGCCGGAAAGGGAGGGGGCGAACTTGCCGCCGATGAAAGCCTGGTTGCGGTAGCTGAGACCGCCGACACGGCCTTTCCAATCGTCGCGCGAAAGCTGGGCGCTCATCTCTGTCTTCCTCCTTGTTGGATTGCGGCAGAGCCTATCCCACGAAAAAGCCGCCCGAAAGGGCGGCTGTTCCGTCAGGCACGCTAGGCGGCTGATTTATTTGATCTTCGATTCCTTGAACACGACGTGCTTGCGCGCGACCGGGTCGTACTTCTTGAGTTCGAGCTTCTCGGTCTTGGTGCGCGGGTTCTTCTTGGTCACGTAGAAGAAGCCGGTGTCCGCGCTGGAAATCATCTTGATGAGGATCGAGGTCGGCTTGGCCATAGTAATTACCCTTATACCCCGAGGGGCGAATTCGCAGGAGGGCGCAAGTTAGTCGGCAGGTCGCCGGTGTCAAGTCTCGTGGCGAGGTCCGTCCCGAGCCGCACCGTCGCGGCCCCCAAACATTCGGCAGGGCAAACGATCAGCGGGCGGCAGCAGCCTGCTGGGTGCCGGCCTGCACGGCCTGGGCATAAAGCACCCGATCCCGCAGCAGGCGGCCGGCGATCTCGACATCGGCCTCCGGCGACGTCTCGCCCGGCGGGCAGATCTTGCGCAGGTCGGAGACTTCCTGGCTGGTCGGGTTGCGCAGCGCATGCCAGCGCATCAGCTGGCCGTGGCTGGTTTCCATGGAGGCGGCGCCCAGCTTGCCGGCATCGCCGACCTTGGCCGTGCAGATATTCGGCAGCACGCCGAGTTCGTTCCAGGTGTAGCCCGACGGCGCCTGCAGCCGAGACCACGTCAGGATCAACTCGCCTTCGTTGGCGAGGCGGACGACCGTCTGGACCGTGCCCTTGCCGTAGCTGGTGGTGCCGACCACGACGGCGCGGCCGCGGTCCTGGAGAGCAGCGGCGACGATTTCCGCCGCCGAAGCCGAGCCGCCATTCATCAGGACGACGATCGGCAGATCGTTGGCCTTGCTGCGTCCGGTCGAGCTCTTGTAGGTGCGGCGGCTGTCGGGATGGCGGCCCAGGGTCGAGAAGATGGTGCCGTCGCCGACGAAGACCTCGGACACCGTCTGGGCCTGGTCGAGCAGACCGCCGCGGTTGGACCGCATATCGATGATCAGGCCGCTGAGATCCTTGCCGATCTCGGCTTTCGCCTTGTCGATCGCCGTGCGCAGATTCTCGGTGGTGGCGGAGTTGAAGCCCATCAGATGGATCAGCGCGGCGTCGCCGCGACGCTCATAGACCACCGTCGTCGGGATGATCCGGCTGCGCTTCATCGCCAGCGTCAGCTCGGCCCCCTGCGAGGCCCGCAGCACGGTCATGTTGACCGGTGCGCCGACCGATCCGCGCAGCTTGTGAACGACGTCCGACAGCGGGCGGTCGACCATGGATTCGCCGTCGATCGCCAGGATCTGGTCGCCGACCTGCACCCCGGCCTTGGCCGACGGCGAGCCGTCCTGCACGGCCCGGATCAGGATCTTCTTGTCGTCGGTCCGTTCGACGGTAATGCCGATGCCGCCCCCGCCGTCGCGCTGGAAGCGGTTGTCGCGCGCCTCGTCGGGATCGGCGTAGCGGCTGTTGCGGTCGAGCTGCTTGGTCGTCGAGGTGATGGCCTGGCGAATCAACGCCTGACGATCGCTCGCCTGCAGGGCGGGCGAGGCGTCAAGCGATCCCGCCATCAACTCGGCCAGCATGCCGCCCCAGGCGCGGCCGTCGGCTGGATCGGCTGGCGTGGTCCGCGTGATCACGTCCTTGCCGTCACGACGGACGGTGAAGGCGCCGTCGCTGGTCTCCAGCGCAAGAGAGGGATCACCGCTGGCGAAGCTGCGGTAGGCTTCCGAGGAGAGGTTGCGGAAGTTGGGCTCGTAGAGATGGCGATCGCCGATCGCCCGATAGGCCTGCACCACGACCCGCTCCATGCTGGAGTCGGCGACGGTGGGCAATCCCCGGTCGGGGAAAGAAGCTTGTGGGCTGTCGCCCGAGGTCGCGCAGGAGACGACCAGGCAGGCGGCAAAAAGCGACGCGGCCCGCGCCAGCGTCGCACGAAGAAAAGGGTAGTGTGGCACTTCCATACCGGGCAAGCAGGGACAATAGCACAGGCCGCCGACGGGCGGCACGTCTTTCAAGCGGAGGAGTCGACACCCCCGGCCGACGGCTTGGGGGCGGCAATTCGTTGAGCCCAGAGCAGCGCAATAACCGTGCCTTTTATGTGCGGCAGGAGGTAAAGCGCCAGGACCACCGAAAGCGGCAGCCACAAGAGAGCGTGAACCCAGAGGGGCGGCTCGTTGCCCCAGCGTTCGACCAGGAGCACGAGCGGCACCACGATGTGGCCGACCACGAAAATGGTGAAGTAGGCGGGGGCGTCGTCGGCGCGGTAGGGCTCGAACCCCAGATCACAGGCCGTGCAGCGGCTCTTCATTTTCAGGAACGAGCCGAACAGCGAACCCTCGCCGCAGCGCGGGCAGCGCCCGTTCCATCCACGCAGAAGGGAGGTCCAGAAATCGACCCGGGGCGGCTCGCTGTTCATGGCGAGCAGGATGGGCCGAGCTTCTACGTTCGTCGGCGTGACCGTTTGTCCCGCGGGCCTCCGCGATGCGCGACCGGACGCCGCGGCGGGCCGTGATGGCCTGCGTCACCTCGTGAACGCGAGCCGCGCGGCAAGGCGTGGCGCTCGACCCTTTCGAGCACGTCGACGACCTCGAACAGCAGCCCACCGGTTGCCGTGTCGGCTTCGACCAGCTTGAGCCGCAGCCGGTCGCCCAGGCCGTAGGTCTCGCCGGTGCGTTCCCCGATCAGCAACTGGCGCCCTTCGTCGTGGCGGAAGAATTCCTGGCCGAGCGAGCGCACGGGAATGAGACCATCGGCGCCCGAACCGTCGAGTGCGGCGAACAGACCGAAGCGCGTGACACTGGTGACGCGGCCGGAAAACGTCGCGCCGACATGGGCGGCCATGAAGGCGGCGACATAGCGGTCCATGGCGCCGCGTTCGGCGGCGACTGCCCGGCGCTCGCACATGGAGAGGTGCTCGCCGAATTCGGCGAAGCGTCCCTTGTCGGCCTCGGGCAAGCCGCCTTCGCCCAGGCCGTAGGCCGAGATCAGCGCGCGATGGACGACAAGGTCGGGATAACGGCGGATCGGCGAGGTGAAGTGGGCGTATCGGGCCAAAGCGAGACCGAAATGGCCGAGATTGTCAGGGCTGTAGACCGCCTGGCTCTGGCTGCGCAGCATCGTTTCGTTGACCAGCCGGTTGATCGGCTTGCCCGCCACCTGCTGCAGCACGCGGTTGAGATCGCCCGGCCGCAGCCGCGGGCCGGCCGGCAGGGAGACGCCCAGCGTCCCCAGGAACTCGCGTAGCGCCTCGAGCTTGGCGAGGTCAGGCTGGTCGTGAACGCGATAGAGGCAGGGCAGGTGGCGCTGCTCCAGCGCCTGGGCCGCCGCGACGTTGGCCAGCACCATGAACTCCTCGATCAGCTTGTGGCTGTCGAGACGTTCGCGGATGCCGATCTCGGCGATGCGGCCATCCTTGCCCAAGGTGACCTGGCGCTCCGGCAGGTCGAGATCGAGGGCGCCGCGCGTCTCGCGTGCTGCCAGCAGAACCCGGAAGGCGCCGTACAGGGGCCGTACCACCGCATCCATCAGCGGCGCGATCTCCTCGTCGGGCGCGCCGTCGATGGCGCGCTGCACGCGGGTGTAGGTGAGGCGTGCCACCGAGCGCATCATGGCCCGATGGAACTTGTGGCGCTTGAGATGGCCTGCCGCGTCGATCCACATCTCGGCGACCAGTACCGGCCGGTCCTCGCGCGGCACCAGCGAGCACCAGTGGTTGGACAGGGCCTCGGGCAGCATCGGCACAACACGGTCGGGAAAGTAGACCGAGGTGCCACGGCGATAGGCGGCGCGGTCGAGCGCCCGGTCGGGGCGCACGTACCAGGCCACGTCGGCGATGGCGACCAGGATCCGCCAGCCGCCCGGATGGGCAGGGTCGGGTTCGGCGAACACCGCATCGTCGAAGTCGCGCGCGTCCTCGCCGTCGATCGTGACCAGCGGCAGCTTGCGCAGATCGAGGCGCTCGCCGAGCGGCGCGGCCTTGGCCTTCTCGGCCTCTTCGAGGGCGCCGTCGGGAAAGTCGACCGGGATGTCGTTGGCAGCGATCGAGATCAGGCTGACCGTCCGCGGATCGCTCATGGCGCCGATGCGTTCGACCACGCGGGCGCGGCGCGAAAGCGAGCCGCCGGTCTCTTCGATCCAGACGATGTCGCCCGGCAGGGCGCCGTTCTTGTCGGCGGGGCGCACGTCGAAGACGCGGCGCAGCTTCTTGTCGGTCGGCGTCACGAGGCCGAGGCCGTGGCGGCCGTCCGGCTCCTCGAAGAGGCCGAGGATCTTCTTGGGGCCGCTGCCGAGGCGGCGGATGACGCGCGCCTCGTAGGCGTTCTTGCCGCGTCGCTTCAGGCTCGCCAGGACGCGGTCGCCAACGGCGGGCGCGGGGCCGCGCGAGCCTTGGGGAACGATCTCGATCCGTGGCGGCGGTCCGTCCTTCTCGTCGTCGTGCCGGCGCGGAATGGCCAGGAGATGGCCGTCGTCGTCGACGCGCACGATCTCCAGCACGGTAATATCAGTCAGTGCTTTGGGGTCCTTGAAAGTCTTGGCACGATCGGCGGCGATATCGCCGCTGTCGCGCAGGTCGCGCAGCAATTCCTTGAGCTCGATGCGCTGATCGCCCTTCAGCCCATAGGCACGGGCGATCTCGCGCTTGCCAATCGGCGTGGCGCTGTCGCGGATGAAAGCCAGCAGTTCGTCGCGGGTGGGGACGCGGCCCTTAGCCATCGGTGCCGGTGCGCGGCGGTACCTCTGTCTTCGCCTTGGCTGTCTTGCGCTTGGGGGCTGCCTTCTTCTTGGCGGCAGCCTTCGGCTTCGCCGGCTTGTCGCCGGCATCGTTGGCGGCGGCCGGCGCGGCCTTCTTGGCCCTGGCGGCCTTTGGCTTCTTTGCGCCGCCCTTGGCGGCGCGTTCGGCCAGCAGCGCGACTGCCTGATCAAGTGTCAGCTCTTCCGGCTTGATGTCGCGGGGCACGGTGGCGTTGACGCCGCCATGCTTCACGTAGGGGCCGTAGCGGCCGTCGTAGATCTCGACCGCGGCTTCGTCGGCGGGATGGTTGCCGATGGTGCGGATCGGCTTGGCGGCGGCGCGGCCACGCGGGTTCTTGGCTTCGGCCAGCAGCGCCATGGCACGGTTCATGCCGATCTCCAGCACGCTCTCGTCGCTCGGGATCGACTTGTATTTGCTGCCATGCTTGACGTAGGGGCCGAAGCGGCCGACGCCGGCCAGGATCTGCACGCCGTCCTCGGGATGCGGTCCCAGCTCGCGCGGCAGCGCAAGCAGCGCCAGCGCCTTGTCGAGAGTCACGTCGTCCGGCGTCATGCCGCGCAGCAGCGAGGCGCGCTTGGGCTTCTCCTTGCCCTCGGGCTCGCCGAGCTGGACGTAGAGCCCGTAAGGGCCCTTGCGCAACGTGACCTGCTTGCCGGTGACGGGATCCTCACCCAGGATCTTCGGCCCGTCGAGATTCTCGCCGCTCGCGGCATCGGCGTCGGCATCGACGATGCCGAGCTTGCGGGTGAAGCGGCACTCCGGATAGTTCGAGCAGCCGATGAAGGCACCGAACTTGCCGAGCTTCAGGCCCAACCGGCCGTCGGCGCAGGACGGGCAGGCGCGCGGGTTCTTGCCGTTGTCGTTGGCCGGGAAGAAATGCGGCCCAAGTTCCTCGTCGAGCTTGTCGAGCACTTCCTTGACGCGCAATTCCTTGGTCTCGCCGACTGATTCGGAGAAGGCCTTCCAGAACTCACGCAGCACCTGGCGCCAGTCGATCCGGCCGCCGGAGATATCGTCCAGCTCTTCTTCGAGGCCGGCGGTGAAGTTGTATTCGACGTAGCGCGGAAAGTAAGTCTGCAGGAACGCCGTGACGATGCGGCCGCGGTCTTCCGGGATGAAGCGCTTGCGGTCGAGCCGCACGTAGTTGCGACGCTGCAGGACCTCGATGATGCTGGCGTAGGTCGAGGGCCGGCCAATGCCGAGCTCCTCCATCTTCTTCACCAGGCTTGCTTCCGAATAGCGCGGCGGCGGCTCGGTGAAATGCTGCTCCGGGATGACCTCGCGGCGCTCCAGCGTCTCGTTCTCGGTGACGTCGGGCAGGAGGGCACTGCCTTCCTCGTCCTCCTTGGCCGTATCGTCGCGGCCTTCGTCGTAGAGGGTGAGGAAGCCGTTGAACTTCACGACCGAGCCGGTCGCGCGCAGCTGCACGGTCTTGTCGGCGCTGGCGATGTCGACCGTGACCTGGTCGAGCACGGCGCTTTCCATCTGGCTGGCGACGGTGCGCTTCCAGATCAGCTCGTAGAGGCCGAGCTGGTCGCGGTCGAGATGGGCGGCGACCTCCTGTGGCGTGCGGAAGAGATCGGTCGGGCGGATCGCCTCGTGCGCTTCCTGGGCATTCTTCGCCTTGGAGGAATAGACGCGCGGGCTCTCCGGCAGATAAGCCTGTCCGTACTTGGTCTCGATCAGGCGGCGGGTCTGGCCGATCGCCTCGGGTGCGAGCTGCACGCCGTCGGTACGCATATAGGTGATGAGGCCAACGGTCTCGCCGCCGATATCGACGCCTTCGTAGAGGCGCTGGGCGATGCGCATGGCCGTCGCCGCGCCAAGGCCGAGCTTGCGCGAGGCTTCCTGCTGCAGGGTCGAGGTGATGAAGGGCGGCGGCGGGTTGCGCCGGACCTGACGGCGGTCGATCGAGGAGACCGCGAAGGCACGGCGCTCGATCTCGCGCTTGGCCTGCTCGGCGCGCTCCTGGGTGTCGAGGTCGAACTTGTCGAGCTTGCGACCGTCGAGGTGGGTGAGGCGGGCCTTCAGCGTCTGCTTCTTGGCCGTGCCGAACATCGCGTCGACCGTCCAGTACTCGCGCGTCTTGAAGACCTCGATCTCGGCCTCACGCTCGCAGATCAGTCGCAGCGCCACCGACTGCACGCGGCCGGCCGACCGGCTGCCGGGCAGCTTGCGCCACAGCACGGGCGACAGGGTGAAGCCCACGAGATAGTCGAGCGCCCGGCGAGCGAGGTAGGCATCGATCAGCGGCTGGTCGAGGTCGCGCGGATGGGCGACGGCGTCCAGCACGGATTTCTTGGTGATGGCGTTGAAGGTGACACGCTTTACGTCCACGCCGTCGAGCGCCTTCTTGCGCCCGAGGATGTCCATCACATGCCAGGAGATCGCCTCGCCCTCGCGGTCCGGGTCGGTCGCAAGGTAGAGCTTGCCGCCCTTGGAGACGGCCTGGGCAATGGCGTCGATGCGCTTCTGCGACTGGGCATCGACCTCCCAGTCCATCGCGAAATCTTCGTCGGGGCGGACCGAGCCATCCTTGGGCGGCAGGTCACGGACATGACCATAGGAGGCCAGCACGGTGAAACCGGGGCCCAGGTACTTCCCAATGGTCTTAGCCTTGGCCGGGGACTCGACGACCAGTACGTCCATCGCCGGATCATGCTCCAGTGTAACATCATGAACCGGAGCTAAATCACTGATCTAAATCAGAGATACGCGGTTACCCCGGTGCCTCTCGAGGCGGCCCTCCAGCTCCAGAGCCATGAGGACCTCCGCCAGGGAGGCGGCGGACACTTGGCATCGGCGCACCAGTTCGTCAACCGCAGTGGGGGTCGGGCTGAGGGCCGACAGGACTTTTGCACTATCTGTGTCTATCGGCTTTTTGACTGTTTTTTCAGTCACTTGGTGTGGAGCCTGTGACCGGCCGAATACACTCAGAATATCGTTTGTGTCGCGCACCAAAATGGCCCCATCACGGATAAGGCTATTGGATCCGAGGTAACGAGGGTCCATCGGCGAGCCGGGAACGACGAAGACGTCGCGCCCCTGCTCGGCAGCTCGCCGGGCGGTGATCAGCGAGCCCGACCGGGCGGCCGCTTCGATGACCACGACCCCGGCCGAGAGCCCGCTGACGATGCGGTTGCGCCGTGGAAAGGCGCGGCCGACCAGCGGCCTGCCGATCGCGACCTCGCTGAGGATCAGTCCCTGCTGCGCGACGGCGGCCTGCAGGGCGGCATTCTGCGGCGGGTAGACCTGTTCCGGTCCACTGGCCAGGACGGCGATGGTGCCGGTCGCAAGGGCGGCTTCGTGGGCCGCCGCATCGATGCCGCGGGCCAGCCCGGAGGCGATGACGAACCCCGCCGCGCCGAGGGCCGCGGCCAGATCCGCAGCGATGCGGCAGCCGGCAGCAGAGGCGTCGCGGGCGCCGACGATCGCCAGGATCGGGCGGTCGAGCAGGCCGTGGTCGCCGATGGCGCTCAGCACGGGAGGTGCATCGGCAATGGCGGCCAGCTGCGCCGGGTAGGCGGCATCGCCGAAGACGATGAATCGACCGCCCAAGCCGGCCAGCGTCTCTTCCTCTCGGGCGACGGCTTCGTCGGAGGTCGTCGCGAGGGAGGCGCACGCCTTCCGCGCCGAGCCGAAGTGCTCCAGGGCCTCGTGGAAAGTCACGGGGCCGATGCGGGGGCTGCGCGCCAGTCGAAGTCGGGCGCGGCGCTCCTCGGGATCGAGTTCGGGCTGCGGTGGGTCAGCGACCATGGCCCGAGGATAGGCGGGCATGCATGACCTGTAAATCAACTGACAGTAGTATTCAGCGCAGCTTGGGATTGAGCGCGTCGCGCAGCCAGTCGCCCAGCAGATTGACCGACAGCGACAGGATCACCAGCGCGACGACGGGGAAGATCACGATCCACCATTCGCCGGAGAACAGGAAGGCATTGCCGATGCGGATCAGGGTGCCGAGCGAAGGCTGCGTCGCCGGCATGCCGACGCCGAGGTAGGAGAGCGAAGCCTCGGCGATGATGGCGAGCGCCAGCTCGATGGTCGCGATCACGAGCACGGGGCCCCAGGCATTGGGCAGCACGTGCTGTAGCGCAATGCGGGCGCCCGGCACGCCGATGATGCGGGCTGCGTTGACGTAGTCCTTGTTCTTTTCGGCGAGCGTCGTGGCGCGGGTCACCCGCGCGAATTGCGGCCAGTAGGCAAAGCCGATGGAAAAGACCAGAACCCAGACCGCCACGCTGTCGTGCGCATTTTTGGGCAACACCACGCGCGTGACGCCGTCCAGGGTGAGGGCGATCAGAATGGCGGGCACCGTGAGCTGGATATCGGCCAGCCGCATGATGACGCCCTCGACCCAGCCGCCGCGGAAGCCCGCCAGCAACCCCAGCAGCACACCGGTGGTAACCGAGAGCAGGATGGCCGCCAGGCCGATCATCAGCGAAACGCGCGAGCCATAGAGGATGGCCGACAGCACGTCGCGGCCCTGATTGTCGGTGCCCAGCAGGTGCTTGGCGCTGCCGCCCTCGGACCAGGCCGGCGGCGTGAAGGCGTCCATCAGGTTGAGCGACTTCACGTCGAAGGGGTCGTAGGGCGCGATCCAGGGGGCGAAGATCGCGCCGATGAAATAGAGGACCGTGACGGCCGAGGCGACGATGACCAGGGGCGAGCGGCGGAAGCTCCACCACATGTCGCTGTCGCGCAGCTTTGCCAGGACACCGATGTCGCTCATCGACGTTTGCTCATCGAGGTTCGCTCACGAAGGGGCACTCCGCCGGCTGAGCATCGCACCGCCCGCGCCGAGCAAGGACAATAGCGCAGCCAGCGGACCGAAACCTTCGAAACCGACCGAGCCGATCATCACGGCGCCCAGCGCGGCTGCGCCGATCCAGCCGACGCTGGCCGAGGTGCCGTTCAACCCGAGCACGGTGCCGCGGACGTCGTCAGGCACCGCCGCCAGCGCCGCCATGAAAGAGGGGCGTCCGAGCGCGTTCAGGAGGACATAGACGAAGCCCACGGCAATCGAGACGACCGGCCCCGGGTGCCACATGAAGAGCGCCAGCGCCGCCGCGCCGGACAGGGCCATGGCGACCGCGAAGGTGAGCAGCCGGTCGCGCAGCCGGTCGGCGAGCTGGCCGCCCAGCACCGTGCCGGCGACGTTGCCGAGCGCGAACACCGCCAGCGGCAGGGCGAGCTCGAGCAGCGACAGGTGATAGGTCACCTGCATGAAGGTCGCGAAATAGACGGCCGCGAGGCCATAGCAGATGCGTTCGGCCACGCCGGTGCCGAGCAGCCCGAGAACGCGCGGCGACAAAGCGGCCCTCAGCGAGGGCCGTGCCGCCGTGCCGCGCGTGTGGCCGGCGCTGCCGCGGCCGACAGTCAGGAAGAGGCTGAGGCAGGCGGCCAGCGCCAGGCCGCCGACACAGACCAGCCAGCCGCGCCAGCCGATCACCGAGCCGACCGCGGCCGCCATCGGGACGCCGACGACCAATGTCAGGGATTGGCCGCTCATCACCCAGCCCAGCGCGCGGCCGCGCTGGCTGTCGGGCACGCGGCTCGAGACCTCGGCGAAAATCACGCCGGTGAACGCGCCGGCGCAGCCGCCGCCGACGGCGGCCCAGACCGCGACCCAGAAGAAAGAGCCCGCCATGGCCTGCGCCACCATGGCGAGCGCCAGTGCAAAGGGCGCCACGATCAGGAGCGGTCGCCGGCCGATCACATCGGACAGCCAGCCGCCCAGCGCCGACGTAATCCCCCAGGCCGTGGCGGTGAGGGAGACGAGATTGGCGACCAGCGGCATGGCGACGTCGAGATCGTGCGCCATGTCGAGCAGGAAGGGCGCGCGCGTCGTTCCGCTGGACGTCGCGGCGAAGGAGCCGAGGCAGGCAGCGCCAATCAGGGCCCAGGGCAATGCCGCATGAAGATCGCGCGACGGCAGATCGCGCGAGGAAGGGGTGGTCATCCGCCGGCTGTTCCCAGCCGGGCACGGTCGAGCCGCAGCCGCGGATCGATCGCGGCGTAGAGCAGGTCGACGAAGAAGTTGATGGCAACGAAGATGAACGAAACCATGACGAGATAAGCGGCCATGACGGGAATGTCGGCGAACTGTACCGACTGGATGAAGAGCTGCCCCATGCCCGGCCACTGGAAGACCGTCTCGGTGATGATCGAGAAGGCGATGAGGCCGCCGACTTGAATCCCTATCACGGTTATGACGGGCAGAAGGGTGTTCTTCAGCGCATGGCGGAAATGCACGGCGCTGTCGGTGAGGCCGCGGGCGCGCGCGAACTTGATGTAATCGGTGCGCAACACTTCCAGCATCTGCGAGCGCACCAGGCGTAGCACCAGGGTCATCTGGAAGAGCGACAAGGTGAAGGCCGGCAGCACGATCGCCTTCAGGCCCGAGTCGGTCAGCAGGCCCGTCTTCCACCAGCCGAGGTTTACCGTCTCGCCACGGCCGAAGGAGGGGAAGCACCAGTCGGCCGGCAGACCCAGCGCCGGTGCCCACGCCTTGCATTCAACGGAGAAGACATAGATCAGCAGGATGCCGATCACGAAGGTCGGCATGGCGACGCCGGCAAGGGAGAAGGTCATTACGGCGCTGCTGTCGACCGTGTGGCGGCGAAGCGCCGTCAGCACGCCGAGTGGAATGCCGAATGCCAGGGCGAGAAGGGCCGCGACCAGGACGAGCTCCAGAGTGGCGGGCATACGCTCGACGATCAGATCGGAAACCGGCCGTGCCAGCCGGTAGCTCTTGCCGAAATTGCCTGTGACGGCATTGCCGAGGAAGCGCAGGAACTGGACGCCGACCGAGTCTTCGAGGCCGAGGTCGTGCCGCATCTCGGCGCGCTCGGCGGGCGAGGCCTCCTGACCCACCATGTTGTTGATCGGGTCGCCCACGAAATTGAACAGCACGAAGCACAGGAACGACACCGCCAGCATCACGGCCAGCGACTGCAACAGCCGCGAAACGATGAAGGCGAGCACCTCTCAGCCTCCCCATTCACCTGCTACGGAGCGGACAGATCGCTCATCCGTCCTCTCCTGCTTTACGGGAGAGGAAGGGGCCCCATGCGAAGCATGGGGGAGGTGAGGGTGCGAGCCATGGAGATGGCTATTGCGTTGGGACATCCCCCTCACCCGTCCTCTCCCCCAAGGGGGAGAGGAGAAAGAAGGCAACGGGCCGATCTGGGCTACGCCGCACAGCCTCACTTGATCTTGCCGTATTTGAAGTTGGGCGAGTCGTTGGCGAAGATCGGCATGGTGACCTTGTCGCTCATCGACCAGACGATCAGCTGGTGATGCAGCGGCAGGTAGGGCATGTCGGCGACGGCGAGCGCCCAGGCGTCGGCGATCATCTTGTCGCGCTTGGCCTGGTCGACCTCCTTCAGCATGCCGTCGGCCAACTCGTCCAGCTTGGCGTTGGTGTAGCCGGTGTAGTTCCAGCTGCCGACCTTCTTGGCCGCGTCGTTGGTCTGGTACAGGAAGGTGAGGACGTAGTGGGAATCGAGCGTCGGCACACCCCAGCCCACCAGGAAGAAGCTCGTGTCCTTCTTCTGCAGCTTGGGGAAGTGCAGCGTCTTGGAGCGCGCCTGCAAGTCGACCTTGATGCCGATCTGCGCCAACATGCCGGTGACTGCCTGGCAGATCTGCTCGTCGTTGTTGTAGCGGTCGTTGGGGCAATCCAGGGTGACGCTGAAGCCGTTCGGATAGCCTGCCTCGGCAAGCAGCTTCTTGGCCGAAGCCACGTCGTAGGACAGCCGCTTGTCGAGTTCGGGCGTGTAGCCATGCACGCCGGGCGAGGTCACGAGGCCGGCCGCCGCCGAGAAGTTGCGCATCACCTTGGCCTTGATCGCGTTGACGTCGATCGCCTGGTACATGGCCTGGCGCACGCGCTTGTCGGCGAACGGGTTCTTGCCCTTGACGTCGGAATATTTGAGCTCGGCCGACCCCATGTCGAGGCCGAGGAAGATCGAGCGGACCTGCGCGGTCTCCTCGGTCTTGAGGCCGGGCGTCTGCTTGATGCGCGCGATGTCCTGCAAGGGCGCGTCGAGCACGAAATCGACCTGGCCCGAGATCAACGCGGCGACGCGCGTCGCGGCCTCCTTGATCGGCGTGTAGACCAGTTCGTCGGGATAGTCGGGGAAGTCCTTGGCGCCCCAGAAGGTCGGGTTCTTCGCCATCACGGTGCGGACATCGGGGTCGCGCTGCTTCAGGACGTAAGGTCCCGTGCCCATGGCGTTGCGCACCGCGTAGGTCTCTTCCTTGTCCTTGAAGCTCTGCGGCTTGGTGACGTTGTGCTTCTCCGACCAGGCCTTGGACATGATCAGGATCGAGGTCGTGTAGTCGGGCAGGATCGGGTTCGGACCGTTGGTGATGATATGCACCGTCAGCGGATCGATCGCCTTCACGTCCTTGATCGAGGAAATGTAGGAGCGGAAGTCGGAGGTCGGCGCCAGGGCACGATTGTAGCTGAAGACGACGTCGTCGGCGGTGAAGGGTGTGCCGTCGCTGAACTTCACATCCGGCCGCAGCTTGAACTCCCAGGTGTCGGGCGCGATCGGCTTCCAGGCGAGAGCGAGCCCCGGGACCTTGGCGAGCTTGGGATCCCGGCCGATCAGCGCGTCGTAGACATGCTGGTTCATGGCCGTCGTCGGGCCCTCGTTCTGGGAATGCGGGTCCATGGTCAGCGCGTCGCCCTGGCTCGCCCAGCGTAAGCTCTTGGCATCGGCCACGGAGGCCAGGCTCAACATCGCGGCGGCGAGAACCGCCAAACGAGCAACGAACATCGTCATTGCCTCCTGCAGTTGTTATGCAGCGACCCTAACGAGGGGCCGGGAGGCGATCAATGGCGACGGCGCCGAAGACTATGGATCAACTGCTGTTTCGCGAGAGATCAGGTCTTTTTGCTCTGGCCGATCTTGGACTCGGTGCCATTGAGCAGCCGGGCGATGTTCTCATGGTGGCGCACCCAGACCAGCGGCACCAGCAGGGTCAGCAGCCAGGCCGCGTGATGGTCGGTTAAAAACCAGGCGGCGATGGCTGCGACCACGACGCTGATCAAAGCGGCCAGTGAGGAGTATCGAAAAGCTGCGGCCATCAGCAGCCAGGTCCCGCAGGCGATGGCGCCGACGGGCCAGGAGAGGCCCCACATGATGCCGAGGGTGGTGGCGACACCCTTGCCGCCCTTGAAGCCCAGCCAGACCGGGAACATGTGACCGATTACGGCGCCCGCGGCGGCGCCAACGGCCATCAGTTGTCCGACCTGGTCGGCGATCAGGACGGCGACCACACCCTTCAGCGCATCGAGCAGCAAGGTTGCCGCAGCCAGGCCCTTGTGCCCGGTGCGCAGCACGTTGGTGGCGCCGATATTGCCGGATCCCACTTTGCGGATGTCGCCCAGGCCCGCCGCGCGCGTCAGCAGCAGGCCGAAGGGAATCGAGCCCAGGAGATAGCCGAGCAGGAACGGCCCCAGCAGCAGGATCAACGTCGAGATCATCGCGACGGCCTAGGGGCGCATCACTCGGCAGTTGGTCGAATCGACATAGGTCGTGGTCGGCGGTCCGATCAGTTCCGTGGTGATCTGCTCGCCCGGCTGAATCGTGACCGGGCCGAGATAGGCATCCTCCAGCGAGCGGCCGCCGTTCATGAAGGTGCAAACCGCCTGGGTCTCGACCGGCCGCTGGGTGTTGGAGGACAAGGTGACGGTGACCTGCCAGTAACGCGTCGGCCCGTAGGTCAGGTTGTTGGCGCCGAGGGTCACCAGCGGCTGCGGCGTCGAGGAATACGGGATCGGGCGTTGCCCGGTGCGACGCAGTTGCGGCTGCGGCTTCGGCCCGGTGCTTTCGCCCGGCCGGTAAGTCGAGTTTCGGGGGTCGAAGGCTGCGTCCGGATCATAGCCGCGACTGGCCGACGAGTCGGTCGTCGGGCCGGAACTGCCGAGCGTGGCGGTGCCGCCGCCGGGCACGCCCAATGGTTGGGGCGCGAGGGGCTGCGGCGTGAGGGGCTGGGACGTGAGCGGCGCCGAGCTGATCGACGAGCCAGTGGTTCCGCCTCCCATCGTGCTTCCCAGGGTGCCTGCTGTACTGGGCGGAATAGGCGTGGGTGTCGGTGCTGGTGCAGGAGCCGGGTTGGCCTGCAACGGGGTCGGCGACCGGGCCGGTGCCTGCACGCCGCCGATCTGCGTTTGCAGGCGATCGAAGCAGGCAAGTCGCGCCTGGGTCTCGGTGATCTCGCTGCAGATCTGGATATGCCGGGTCAGCGCGTCGAGCAGATCGTCGCGCGATTGTGCACTGGCGGTGCCGGCGAGCGCGATCGTTGCGACGCCAAGTGAAAGTGACTGCCGGAGTATCATCCAGTTCCCCGTTACGAAGAGACGCGCGACCATATCAGACGAAATGGCCGTTTGGAGGCAGCAATTGCGCGAGCCGTGTGAAGGTTCGTCGGTCAGGCCGCGGCCGCGGACACTGCAAACCCATCGTCACGATAGATGGTACGGCCGCCGACGATGGTGGCCATCACGCGACCTTGCACCGGCCGCTCGTCGAACGGCGTGTTCTTGGTTTTGCTCCACAGCTCGTAGCGATCGACCTTCCAGGCATGGTCGGCATCGAACACCACGAGATCGGCCGGCGCGCCCTTGGCCAACCTGCCGCCCGGCAGGCCGAACAATGCGGCCGGCATGCTCGACAGGCGCTGGAACAGTCGCGGCAGGGTGAGATGGCCGTTGTGCACCAGCTCGAGCGATATCGGCAGCAGGGTCTCGAGTCCGACGCCGCCCGGCTCGGCCTGGGCAAAGGGAACGCGCTTGCTGTCCTGGTCCTGCGGGCGGTGGTCGGACACGATCGCGTCGATCGTGCCGTCCTTCAGGCCCTCGACGACTGCCTGGCGATCCTTCTCCGCTCTGAGCGGCGGCACCAGCTTGCCGAAGGTGCGGTAGTCGCCGACAGCCAGGTCGTTCAGCGCGAAGTAGGGGGCGGCGGTATCGCAGGTGATCTTGAGGCCGCGCGCCTTGGCGGCGGCGATCGCCGCCACCGATTCGGCGGTCGAGATCTTGGCGAGGTGCAGGCGGCCGCCGGTCATTTCGGCGAGGCGGATGTCGCGCTCCACCATCATCACCTCGGCGAGCGGCGGGTTGCCGGAAAGGCCGAGCCGCGTCGCCATCTCGCCGCTGGTCATGTGGCCGCCCGACAAAGTGGGCTCCTGCGGCAGGTGCACGATCAGCGCGTCGAAGGCCTTGGCGTAGTAGAGCGCGCGGCGCATGACCTGCGCATTGGCCACGGCATGGTCGGCGTCGGTGAAGGCGACGGCGCCGGCCTCGGCCAGCAATCCGATCTCGGCCAGTTCCTTGCCCTCGAGGCCCACGGTCAGTGCGCCGTAGGCGTACATGTTCACCAGCTTGATCTGGCGGGCGCGGCGCGCCACGAACTCGATCAGCGAGGCGTCGTCGAAGGGCGGCTCGTTGTCGGGCAGCAGCACCATCGAGGTGATGCCGCCCACCGCCGCTGCCGCGCCGGCGCTTTCCAGCGTCTCCTTGTGCTCTTCGCCCGGTTCGCCGGTATGGACGCGCGTGTCGACGATGCCCGGCGCCAGGCAGAGACCGCGGCAATCGATCGATTCGATGCCGTAGGGGGCGCCCGAGGCGAAGAGGTTGGGCCCGAAATCGGCGATCTTGCCGTCGCTGATCAGGACGGCGCCGCGATAGTCGGCGTCGCCGCCCGGATCGACGATGCGGGCGTTGATGTAGGCGGTGGAGCCGGCGTGCGGCGGCGCGGATTTATGAATGCTGCCGCTCATGCCACGGCTCCGATCTGGTTGCGCTGGCCGCCGATCAGCGCCTCGAGGCAGGCCATGCGCACGGCCACGCCCATCTCGACCTGCTCGTGGATGACGCTGCGGTCGAGGTCGTCGGCCACTTCGGAGTCGATCTCGACGCCGCGGTTCATCGGGCCGGGATGCATGATCAAGGCGTCGGGCTTGGCGACCTTCAGCTTTTCGTGGTCGAGGCCGAAGAACCGGAAGTATTCGCTGATCGACGGCACGAACGAGCCCTGCATGCGCTCGGTCTGCAGGCGCAGCATCATCACGATATCGACGTCCTTGAGACCGGTCTTCATGTTGTAATGGACTTCGACGCCCATGCGGTCGACGTCGGTCGGCATCAGGGTGGGAGGGCCGACGACACGGACCCTGGCGCCCATGATCTGAAAGAGATGGATGTTGGAGCGCGCCACTCGGCTGTGCAGGATGTCGCCGCAGATCGCCACTTCAAGTCCCTGCAGGCTGCCGCGTCGTCGTCGGATGGTCAGGCCGTCGAGCAGCGCCTGGGTCGGATGCTCATGCTGGCCGTCGCCAGCGTTGATGACGGCGCAGTTGACCTTCTGCGACAGTAGATTGACGGCGCCCGATTCGTTGTGGCGCACGACGATGGCGTCGGGGCGCATGGCGTTCAAGGTCATCGCCGTGTCGAGCAAGGTCTCGCCTTTGCGCACGGACGAGGTGGCAACGTCCATGTTGATGACGTCGGCACCCAGCCGCTTGGCCGCGACCTCGAAGCTGGTGCGCGTGCGCGTCGAATTCTCGAAGAACAGGTTGATGACGGTTCGGCCCGACAGCACGTCGCGCCGCTTGTCGATCGACTTGTTCTGATCGATGTAATTTTCAGAAAGGTCGAGCAAGCCCGAAATCGTTTCAGGCGACAGACCTTCAATGCCGAGAAGATGGGGCAACCTCGGCACGCCCGCGCGTTTCTTTGTCACTAAAGCGCGACGTTAAGCACGCGCGCGCTGGCCTCGCAAGGCGGCGTTTTGGTGGATAAGCCTTCGGGCCGCAGCGCGGTCGGTCAGTCGAGCCGGATCTCGGTGCAGCGGCACACTTCGGCGGGACCGTTGGGGGCCATGAAATCGGCCCAGATCGCGTTGTGATGCTCGATGATCTTCACCGCCGGCAGGTGCGGGCGGTCGGCGGTCGTATGCCCGTCGGAGGGGGCGGTCGTGCGGTAGCCGCGCGCCAGCGCGCTGCGCACTGTCGTGTCGACGCAATAGTCCGTTGCACAGCCCATGATGATCAGCCGATCGATTCCCTTGGCGCGCAGCACAGCCTCGAGCCTGGTCTGCAGGAAGGCATCGCAGGAGGTCTTGCGGACGATTGCGTCGTCCGGCCGCACGTCGATGTCGGGCAGGAAGCGCCAGCCCGGGAGCTCGGGCTGATGCGGATCGCCCGGCGGGCCGTCTTGCTGGACGTGGATGACGACGCCGCCCTTGTCGCGCACCGCGGCGGCCAGCGTGTTGATACGCTGCACGAGACCGGCGGCATCGTGACGGGGCGCCGCCGCCGTGAACGATCCCTGCTGCATGTCGATGACGATCAGGGCGTTGCTCATCTCGCGCTCGGCGCTGGTGTGGATCTCGGACCTGTATAGCGCGCCCGTGGACGAATGACAGAACCGTGCGTGGCCTGTTCGATGGCATGCGCGATCCAGCCGACCGTGCGGCCGAGAAGGAACAGGGCCAATGCGGAATCCTTCGGCAGACCGAGGGCGCGTTCGAGCGTGACCGTCGCGAAGTCGACGGTCGGCTTGCGATCGATCTGGCGCTCCGCCGCCGCGCCGACCTGGTCGGCGAACGCAAGCTCCGGCGACGTCGGCAGGCGCTCGCGCAGCATGGCGAGCAGGGTGACGGCGCGGATATCGCCATCGGGATAGAGCGGATGGCCGAAGCCCGGGATGTAGATCCGTTCGCGCACGCGCCGCGCCAGTTCCGCGTCGATGTCGCTTACCTCGCGGAGGTCGGCGAACAGGCCGGCCACGCGGCGGGTGAGGCCACCGTGGCGCGGGCCGTTGATCGCCACCAGCCCGGCCATGGTCGAGGCGTAGAGATTGGCGCCGGTCGAGGCGACGACGCGGGCGGCGAAGGTCGAGGCATTGAATTCGTGATCGGCCGACAGCACCAGCGCGGCGCGCAGCAGCGGCGCGAGGACGGCCGGCACGTTCCAGGCATCGGCAAGCTGCTCGTGCACCGGCCGGTCGGAGAGGGGGTGCGAGGTCACGGCCGCGGCGAGCAGGCGCACGATGCGCGCGCCGGTTTCGAGCATGGCGTCGCGGTCCTCGACCCAGCTCGGATGATCCCAGCGCGCGGCGGCCGGCAGCAGCACCAGGCAGCTATCGACCGGCGGCAGGGCCGCGGCCGCCTGCCAGGCGCCGCGCAGAGCCGCCGACATCGGCGGTAGGTTCCTCGCCGCAAACGGCCGTTCGTCGCAGTCCCACAGGATCTGGGCGACCTGCTCCAGCGACGCTGTGCGGGCCAACAGCGTGGCGTCCTGGCCGCGATAATAAAGGTGACCGCTCTCGATCAGGGTCAGGGCCGACTCGAGCACCGGCGTGCCGAAGTCGAGGGCGTTGGCAGCGATCGATTCGGCCTTGCGGCCGACGTCGCGGCGGCGCTTGAGGCGGGCGACATCGTCGGCGCGATAGCGGCGTTCGCGCTGCCCGGTACTGCCCTCGGAGCGCAGCAGGCCGCGGCTCACATAGGCGTAAAGGGTCGCTGCCGAGACGCCCAGCCGCTCGGCCGCTTCCTTGGAATTCAACCATTCCGTTGCCATGTCTTATTATTGATCATTTCAATCAATATTGACAATATATGTATGCGGCCGAATCTTCAGGGCGAACAGCCAAGGGGATCGTCATGCTGCAGACACCGGTGAATAGCGGCCTGGATGGCATCATCGCCGCCGATACGCTGATGAGTGAGGTCGACGGTGAGGCCGGCCGTCTGATCGTGCGCGGCCATGCCATCGAGGACCTGGCCTCGCGGACCGGCTTCGAGGGCGTCGCGGCGCTGCTCTGGACCGACTTCGCCCAGGGCGGCGGTGACGAGGGCGCCGTGCGGCAGGGGCTGGCCACGGCCCGGGTCCGTGCCTTCGCCGAGGTGCCGAAGCTGATCGCGGCCGCCAAGGGGCTGACGCCTGTCGAGGGATTGCGGGTCGGGCTCGGCATGCTGGCCGATTCCGAGCCGATGCCGCACCACTATCTGGTCTGCGGCGCGCTGCCGGTCTTCCTGGCGGCGCTGTTGCGGGCGGCAGAGGGCAAAGCTGCCCTGGCGCCAGACCCCGCCCTGACCACCGCTCAGGACCTGCTGCGCATGCTGCGCGGTCGACGCGCCGATCCGGCATTCGAGAAGGGCCTCGACACCTACCTGGCGACCGTCGCCGACCACGGCTTCAACGCCTCGACCTTCACGGCGCGCGTCGTGGCGTCGACCCGCGCCGGGTTGATTTCGTCGGTGCTGGCGGCGCTCTGTGCCCTGAAGGGGCCGCTGCATGGCGGTGCGCCGGGGCCGGTGCTCGACATGTTCGACGAGATCGGCACGCCCGAGCGCGCCGGTCCCTGGCTCGACGATGCCTTCGCCAAGGGCGCGCGTCTCATGGGCTTCGGGCATCGCATCTACAAGGTGCGTGACCCGCGCGCCGACGTCTTGAAGAACACGGTGGCGACCCTGCCGCAGACAGCAGGCCGGCTGGCCTTCGCGGTCGAAGTCGAGAGGAGCGCCATCGCGGCGCTGCGCAAGCACAAGCCCGGCCAGCGCCTCGACACCAACGTCGAATTCTACACGGCTTTGCTGCTCGAGGCGCTCGAAGTGCCGCGCAGCGCCTTCACTGCCTTGTTCGCCGTCGGCCGCGCCGCCGGCTGGTGTGCCCACATCTTCGAGCAGGAGAAGGGCGGCCGCCTCATCCGGCCACAGTCGAACTATGTCGGACCGCGGCCCTAGAGCATTCTTCATCCGGCTGGAATCAGCCGGATGGAGAATGCCGGAGTCGGAGATGGCGGAAACGATGCGTTTCCAATCAAGCGGAACCGCCCCGCGGTTCCGCTTGATGGCAAGCGACCCTAACGCGTTTTTACGGCACTGCCGCGCCAGGTGCGCGCTCGGGTACCCGCGGCATCGAACACCCAGACGATAACGTCGGCACCCGCCGGCGTGAAGTTGGCCGTGAAGTGGCGGCGCCAGAAGCTGCCGTCCGCATGGGCGAAAAGCGCTTCGGTGGAAAGCTGATTGGGCCGCACAGTCAGGTTGGCCGAGCGCGGAGCGGGCCGCGCGTCGGCCGAGGTCAGCAGGGCGACGCCATCGACCAGCAGGCCGAACCGCAGGGTCTCGCCCCGCTCGGCGGTCTGCATCGGCCCGCCATCGATGCGCAGCCACACCATGCCGCCACCTTCCGTGGCGCCGACCGCGAACTGGATGCCGAAGGGGGCGCGGTCGTCGAAATCGACATTGGGATTCTGTGGTGGCGGGACGATGTCTTCCAGCGGGATCGACCGATAGAAGCGCACTGCGCCGGTATAGGAACCGATCCAGCCTGGCCAGTCGGTCACCTGGGCGACTGCTGCGCGGCCGAACATCGCGGCGACGAGAAACGCAGCGCCCGAATCCAGCGCGTGCCGGCGGAGCATCATCGCGGGCGACTCGCCGTGATGTTGAGGTCGACGACCACTTCATTGGCGACCTGGCCGGTCGCGGCCCATTCGTTTTGGCCCACACCATAGTCCAGGCGCTTCAGGACGATACGGCCCTTCGCCAAGGCCCGCAGCGTGCCGGGCCGGGACGGATCGTCGGCGATCGAGAGGGTGAACGGCAGCACGGCATCGCGCGTCACGTCGCGGATGGTGAGCTTGCCCTGCGCCTCGTAGCGGTCGTCGCCCTTGGCGGTGATCGACGTGGCGACGAAGTGCGCTTCGGGGAATTTCTGGACGGCGAGGAAGTTCGGCCCCTTGAGCAGGGAGTCGACGTCGGTGTTGTTCGCCGTAACGGCGCGGGTGTCGATCTTGATGTCGATACGGGCAGCGGCAAGCGCTGCGGGATCGAGCATGATCTCGCCGGTCCAGGTCGGGAACCGGCCGCTCACGATCGAGCCCACCTGCGTGACCGTGAAGGTGAGGGAGGACGTGCGCGCGTCGACCGCCCACGGATCCTGCGGGCCCGCGAAGGCGGGACGGACGATCAGCAGGGCGACGAGCAGCACCCAGACGCGAAGAACGTAGCCGTTCACGGGGCTTTTCCTCCGGAGAACCACATGCGACGGAAGATGCCGTCGCGTCGAAAGACATCGTGATAGATCACCGCGCCGACATGCAGGGCGACGACGGCAATCAGCAGCTTCGACAATATACGATGAACGGTGCGCAGCGCCTCGAACAGGGCGGGATCCCGCGGCACCAGGTCGGGGATCGGCAGGTAGCCGAACCAGTAGAGGCCGACACCGGCGGCGGAGTTCATGGTCCAGCCGCTGATCGGCATGGCGATCAGCAGGACGAAGAGTGCCCCATGGGCGGCATGCGCCAGCCGGCGCTCCCACAAGGGCAGGGCGCCGGGCAGAGGCGGTGGCGGATGCCGCCAGCGCCACCACAGTCGCAACAGGGTGAGCGCCAGGACCGTGAGACCGATCCATTTATGCCAGGCATAGACTTGGAGCTTCAGCAGCCCGAGCGGCAGGCCGGTCATCCAGAGGCCGACACCCAGCATACCCAGCACACAGACCGCGGTGATCCAGTGAAGGGCCTTGGCGGCGGAAGGATGGCCTAGGCGGGAGCCGTCAGCGCCAGGCATCGGTCCGGATGGAGATCTCGACGTCGTCGCCGACCAGATCGACATACTTGGTCATGCCGAACTCCGACCGCTTGATCTTGCCCTTGGCGCGGAAGCTGGCGTAGCGGGCGCCGGGCGCGGCGTTGGGCTTGCGATCCGTTACAGTGACGTTGAACGTCATCGGCCGCGTCACGCCGCGCAGTGTGAGAAAGCCGTCGATCTTCAGGGTTTCGTCGCCGAGCCGTTCGACCTTGTCGGATCGGAAGGTCATCTGCGGGAAGCGGTCGACGTCGAAGAAGTCGGAGTCCTTCAGCATGTCGGCCTGCTGCAGATCCATCATCTGCAGGCTGCCGGTCTGCACGGTGACTTCGACGGCGCTTTTCGGGATGTCGGCGTCGTTGACCTGGACGTTGCCCTGCCAGGTCTTGAAGCCGCCGGTCGTGCGGAAGATGCGCGACTCGCCAATCGAGAATTCGATGGTGCCGCGCCCGTTGCCGATTTTCAGATCCTCTGCCGCCCCGGCGCTCCGCGCCGCCGGGATCAGCAGCGCTGCGGCGGCCAGGAGGAGAAGGGCTGCTCGCTTAATGGGCAAGGCCTGTGCGCTCTTCGTAGGTGGTGAAGAAACGGCGCTCGAGTCCGCGCTGATTCTCGTAGATCGAGCCCTGATGGTCGGCCGGTGGCAGCGGCATGCGAATCGGTGCCGGCCGCAGGCGCGGCGCAATGGTCGGCTCGCCCAGTACCATGCGGCTGTTGAATTCCTCGAAATCGGCCACGCCCATCAGTGGCCAGGCGTCGGCCGCGGCGTATTCGTGCAGCAGCAGGCGGCGTTGGCTGTTGGAGCGATTCAATGCAGAGCCGTGGACCAGGCGGACGTGATGGATGGTCATCGACCCGGCCGGGCCCACAAGCGGCACGGCCTTGTCGAAATCGAGATCGCAAGCGGAGGGATTCATCGCTCCGCAGAACCGGCCGTCGGCATGGTGGTCATGCACCGGCCCGTGATGGCTGCCGGGCAGGACCATCAACGGGCCGTTGTTCTCGTCGCAGTCGTCGAGATAGATGCCGGTCGCCAGCACGTCGTCGTTGGTATGCGGATAGAACGCCCAGTCCTGATGCCATTCGACCGGCGAGCCGTAGCCGGCCGATTTCATGTTGAGCTTGCCGCCATGCTGGCGGATGGCGGGCCCGAGCAGCTGGGCGAGGATCGACGTGATCGCCGGATCGCGCGCCAGCGCATGGAAGAAAGCATAGCGCTTGAAGATGGCGGGCTTCAGCCGGCGCACGCGCGGCAGGCTGGCGCTGTGGCTGGGCTCGAGATCGTAGAGATCGTCGTTGGCGGCGACGCCGCGCGCATCGGCCACGATCTGGTCGGTCAGGGCGCGCAGCTCGCGGAGCTGCTCACCCTGGATCAGGCGCGGGATCACCAGGTAGCCGTCACGGCGATAGGTTTCGATCTGCTGAGGCGTGAGCATGCGAAAGCATAGCACGAGACCCCGGGTTCACCGATAATCACGCTATGGCGATCCGTGCCCTATTTCCGACATTGGTGTACCGCGCGTCGTTGGTCGACGACGGCTGGCGGCGTTTCAACCAGGACCTGGCCGACGAGTGCCGCTCCCTCAGTCTCTCGGACGAGGCGGGGCGGCGCTGGTCGGCGCGGCATTACCTCGGCGGCTATACCTCCTACGGGTCGCTCGACCGGCTGCACCTCGTCACGTCACTGTTCGATCGGTTGCGCAAACGGATCGACCGCCATGTGAAGGCCTTCGTGCGCGACCTCCACTACGACCTTTCCGGCCGGCGGCTCGAAATGACCGATTGCTGGGCCAACCTGATGCCTGCCGGCACCGTGCATTCGATGCATCTCCACCCGACATCCTTCGTCAGCGGCACTTATTACGTGTCGGTGCCAAAGGGTGCGGGGGCGCTGAAATTCGAGGATCCGCGTCTGGCGCAACACATGGCGGCCCCCCCACGACGGACCGATGCGCCGGAGAGCCTGCGCTCTTTCGTGAGCGTGGCGGCCAAGGACGGCGACCTGCTGCTGTTCGAGAGCTGGCTGCGCCACGAAGTGCCGCCGGCGCGCTTCTCCGGCGAGCGCATCTCGATTAGCTTCAACTATGCCTGCCCGCACAAATCGCAGGGCTGAGAGACACCGTATGCGCTGCCTTCTTGTTGGCTTCTCCCTGCTCGCGACACTCGCCGCTGCACCGGCGCGGGCCGACCAGTTGCCGATCTTCGATGCTCACATGCACTACAGTCACGACGCCTGGGACGTGGTGCCGCCCCGAGAGGTCGTGGAGATCCTGAAGAAGGCCGGTGTCAAGCGCGCCATGGTCTCGAGCTCCAACAACGAAGGCACGCGGATGCTGCAGGACGTGGCACCGGACGTCATCGTGCCCGAACTGCGCCCCTATCGCTCGCGCGGCGAGATCTCCACCTGGGCCAAGGACCCGACGGTGATCCCGTTCCTCGAGGATCTCCTGTCCAAGCGCCGATATCGCGCGATCGGCGAGTTCCACATCTACGGCGCCGATGCCGACCTGCCGAACATGCGGCGCGTCGTCGAACTCGCGAGCCAGTACGGCCTCTACCTCCATTCGCACTCCGACGCCGATGCCGTCGTGCGCCACTTCCGGCAAGATCCGAAGGCCAAGGTGCTGTGGGCGCATTCGGGCTTCGAGCGGCCGGAGAAGGTGCGTGAGATGCTGCGCACCTATCCAACGCTGTGGTGCGATCTCGCCTTCCTGACCTCGCATGCCTCGAACGGCAAGGTCGCGCCGGGCTGGCGCGAGGCGTTCCTCGAATTCCCCGACCGCTTCGTGCTGGGGACCGACACCTTCACGCCGGAGCGCTGGCACTACGTGATCGAGCATGCGCGCTGGTCGCGGCAATGGCTGGCCGACCTGCCGCCCGACGTGGCGCGCAAGATCGCCTACGAGAACGGCGACCGCCTTTTCGGCGGTGAGCTCGGCGGCAAGCCCGAGGGTGGGGCGGTGGGAGGCCGGCGATGAAGCTGCTGCTGGCCCTGGTCGCCCTCGTCTTTGCGACACCGATGCTTGCGATGCCGGCGCTGGCCGACTGTCCGCTCGATCTCGGCCGCGGCACTGGTTGGGTGATCTTTTCCGACCACTACATGCTCGCCTTCCGCCCCGATCCGGTACGTGTCGAAGTCGGCGAGCCCTTCGCGCTGATCCTGAACGTCTGCACCAAGAACGACGAGCCGGCGGAGCTGGTGGCGGTCGAGGCGCAGATGCCCGAGCACAAGCACACCATGAACTACAAGCCGACCATCGCCGCTTCGTCCGACGGCCGCTATCGCGTCGAGGGGCTGGTCTTCCATATGCCGGGTCGGTGGGAACTCTCCTTCGATGTGCGCGCCGGCGAGGAAACCGAACGGCTGTCGCACGACATCATCCTCAAGTGATTCGGCGACTGCTGGCCTGGGTGCTGGCGGTTGCCGCCACGGCGGGCGCCGGCGTGTCGGCGCAGCCACTGGCTCAGCCACTGGCGCAGCCTTTGCTCGACTGGACGGAAGAAGAGGTGACCCTGATCGCCCGGCACGGCCCCTGGCCGCTGCCGCCGGTGCGCGATCCTTCCAACCGGGTGTCTGCCAGTCCGGCCGCCGTTCGCCTCGGCGAGCACTTGTTCTACGACACCCGACTCTCCGGCCCCGGCCAAACGAGCTGCGCCACCTGTCATCGGCCGGACCGCAACTGGAGCGACGGCCTTGCGCGCGCACAGGGCACGGTCGAGCTCGATCGTCGCACGCCATCCCTGTGGAATGTGGGCTACGGTCCCTGGTTCGGCTGGGATGGCGCGGGCGATTCGCTGTGGGCCCAGAGCATCCGCCCGATCCTCGACCCACGCGAGATGGGGGCGGGCACGGGGCGCGTCGCGGCTCTGCTGCGTGAGGATGCGACGCTGGCCTGCGGTTACGAGAAGGCTTTCGGCGACAGGCCGGGCCGCGATGACGAGCGGCTGCTGGTCGACGCGGCCAAGGCGCTGGCGGCTTTCCAGGCGACGCTTGTAACGCCACGCACGCCCTTCGATGTCTTTCGCGACGCGCTGGTGAATGGCGATCGCGTTGCGGCGGCGCGCTATCCGCTGGCGGCGCAGCGCGGCCTGCGGCTCTTCGTCGGCGCAGCCAGCTGCAATGCCTGTCACTTCGGGCCGCGCTTCACCAACGGCGAATTCGGCGATGTCGGCATTCCCTTCTTCGTGCGGCCGGGCGAGGTCGACAGCGGCCGGCTGGGGGGCCTCGCGCGCCTTGCCGGCAGTCCGTTCAACCTGCTCGGCAGCCACAGCGACGACACGACCGGCGAGGCGGGCCGCCGCACACGCCACGTCCAGCGCCTGCACAGCAACTTCGGGGAGTTCCGCGTGCCCGGCCTGCGCCAGACGGCACGTGGCGGCCCTTACATGCATAATGGCAGCCTCGCGAGCCTCGATGACGTGGTGCGGCACTACTCCGAGGTGAGCCCCGACCGGCTGCACAGCGACGGCGTGCCGCTGGTACGTCCGCTCGGCCTGTCGGCCGAAGAGCAGGGCGACCTCGTGGCCTTCCTGCGCTCGCTCGATGCCGAGGTGCCGCCGCGGCCGCCTGTGCCGCCGCTTTGTCCCTAGAGGGATTTCAATCGGGCCAGCGCGCTTTCCAGGATCCAGGCCGCCGCGGCGGCGTCGACCCGCTCCGCGCGCTTGGCGCGGGTCATGTCGTAATCGTCGATCATGCCGCGCGTCACGGCAGCGGTGCTGAGGCGTTCGTCCTGCATTACGACGGGCAGGGCGGCGAGTGCCGGCGCCCCGTGATTGGCGATGTTGGTCACGAACTGGCGTACCGACTGACAGCGCGGCCCCTCGCTGCCGTCCATATTGAGCGGCAGGCCGACCACCAGCGCCTTGATCTGGTGCTTGGCTGCCAGCTCGGCGAGGGCGGCAAGATCGACCGCGAGCTTGCCGCGCTTCAGGGTGGACAGCGGCGTCGCAAGCATGCGCAGGGCATCGGACGTGGCGATGCCGATGGTCTTGCTGCCGACATCGAGCGCCATCAGCCGGCCGTCGCGGATCAGCGCGGCCTTGAGTTCGGAAATTTCGACGATTGCCATACGTTAACGACCCACTTTGCGCGCCAGCCACGCTTCGGCCTGCTCGGCGATCTTTTCCCAGCCCGGCTGACCCAGCACCCAATGGCCCTGCCTCGGATATTCGAGACAGTCCGACACATGCGAGAAATACCTGGCGCTGCGCCGCACGACGTCGGGCGGCACGAGCCTGTCCTTCTCGGCGGCGACGAACAACAAGGGCACGGTGACACGACGCGGATCGACGCGCGCCGCCTTGCGACGGTCGAGCCAGGGCAGGGCGATCTCGAACAGGGCTCGCCCGGACTCGTGGACGAACGACTCGTGGAGGGTCGCGCCCTCGGCCGGATCGGTCGTATTGAAAGTGTAGGCCAGCGCCTCGCGGCGGGTTGCCCGATGCGGCTTGCGCCACCAGGCCCAATGCGCCTGGATGCGGGCGAAAGCCAGGAGGTTCGACGGCCGCAGCGCCAGCACGGCGGAGGGCGGGGCAGGCGTCAGCAATACGCCTGCCTTGGCGGCACCGTTGGCACAGAGCCTGAGTGCGATCAGCCCGCCCATCGAATGGCCGATCACGACCGGCTTCTCCGGCAGGCCTCCGATCAGGTTTTCGAGATCGGCGACGTAATCGCAGAGACCCGTCTCTCCCAGCGCCGAAGGCGGCGCCGTCGGCGGCACATCATGGTGGCGCAATGAGGGTGCCAGTGTCTGCCAGCCGCGCTCCTCGAGGAACTTCTGCCAGTTCCGCCAGACGTCCGAAGTCGCCCACATACCGTGAATCAGGATTGCCAGTCGGGCCATTGCAGAGGTTATAAGGCGTGCTCGGGCCCGGGTCGACGGGCGGAACCTGTGGTGAGTGCGCCGAGTGACCGACACCCATTATGCCCTGCTGGCGATCGCGATGGTGTTGACCGTGGTCAGTGTCCTGGTGCCGTTGGCCGAGCGTTTCCGGCTGCCGCACACGGTCCTGCTGGCCATCGCCGGCATGGGATTGGGCTTCCTGGGGTCTTGGATCATCGCCGAGGGCGTCAATCTCGGCGCGCTGGGGGCGGCCTTCGTCGGTCTCGACAAGCTTGAGGTCGGCACCGACGTGTTCCTGCCGCTCTTTCTGCCGCCGCTGCTGTTCACGGCAGGAATGACCATCGACGTGCGGCGCCTGATGGACGAGATCCATGCCGTGCTGCTGCTCGCCATCGTGGCGGTCCTGGTCTGCATCGCCTGCGTCGCGGGCGTCGTGCACCTGGCGACCGGCATGGATATCGTCGTCTGCCTGCTGCTGGGGGCCGTCGTCTCGACGACCGATCCGGCCGCCGTCATCGGCATCTTCCGCGACGTCGGTGCCCCCAAGCGACTGTCGATCCTGGCCGAAGGCGAATCGCTCCTGAACGACGCCGTCGCCATCGCAGCCTTCGGCCTGTTCATCGGCATCCTGGCCGCCCGCGGCTCGGCCGATCCCGCCGCCGCCGCAGTGGGCGATCCGACCAGCGCCGTCGTCGTCTTTCTGCGCGAATTCATCGGCGGGCTGATCTTCGGCTTCGCGATGGCGCGCGCAGCGATGGTGATCCTGCCGCGGCTGGGGGAGTCCGATGCCGCCGTCGCGTCGGTGACGGTAAGTCTCACCTATCTCTCATTCGTCGTTGCCGACCGCTACCTGCATGTTTCCGGCGTGGTGTCCGTGGTGATGGCGGCGCTCACCGTTGCGGCCTATGGGCCGACCCACCTCCATCCGCGGCAATGGACGGCGCTGCGCCAGGTCTGGACGCAGCTTGAGTTCTGGGCGAACTGCCTGATCTTCGTGCTGGCCTCGATGGTGGCGGCCAACGTTCTGCTGAAGATCACCTGGCTCTATATCTGGGGCGTGCTGGCGGTGGCGGTCGGCGCCTTCACGGCGCGCGGCCTGGTCGTCTTCGGCATGCTGCCGGTGCTGGAGACCCTGAAACTCGTCCAGCCGGTCGACAAACGCTACAAGGCGATCCTGGTCTGGGGCGGCCTGCGCGGCGCCGTCACCATCGTGCTGGCCATGGTCGCCGCCGGCGACGAGCGCCTGCCGGAGAATTTCCGCGACTTCATCGCACTGCTCGCCGTCCTGTTCGTGCTGTTCACCCTGTTCGTGAACGCTACGACGCTGGGCCTCGTGATGCATGTGCTGGGCCTCGACAAGCTCAGCCGTCTCGAGCTCGCCATGCGCGATCGCGTGCAGGCGTTGTGCCATGTCAACGTCGCCCGTCACCTGCACCAGATCATGCGCCAGCAGAACGAGCGCGCTGACGGCCTCGCGGTTGACCCGGCGTCGGCGGGCGAGGCCGAGATCGAGGCAGTGCCGGGCGATCTGGCGCTGCCACTCGAGGAGCGGGTCCGGATCGGCCTGATCACGCTGTCGACGCGCGAGAAGGAACTCTATCTGGAGCTCTTCCAGCAGCAGATCCTGTCGCGCCGCATGGTCGCGGTGTTGGCGGCGCGCGCCGATCGCCTGATCGACACGGTGCGCGACAAGGGTGCCCACGGCTACGAGGAATGGGTCGAGGAAGTTTCCCATCCCGACCGCGGCTTCCGGCTGGCACTGTGGCTGCACCGCCGTTTCGGCTTCGAGCGCATGCTGACGGAGCGCCTGGCTGATCGCTTCGAGGTGCTGATGGTGTCGGGCAGCGTGCTGAACGAGCTTGCCGCCTTCAACGTGAAATCGGTCTCCGACCTCTTGGGTTCCGATGCCGAAGCGGCTCTTGGCGAGGTGATCGGCAACCGCCAAAAGGCGGTGGACAGCGCCTTGCGCGCCTTGTCGCTGCAGTATCCGGGCTATGCCGAATCGGTGAAGGCGCGCCAGCTCGAGCGCGCCGCCATCCGCTTCGAGTCGGCGGAATATGCCGGCCGGCTGCGCGAAGGCATCATCAGCCGCGAAGTCTACGAAGATCTCATCTCGCAGCTCGCCAGCCGACGCGGCGCCGTCAGCCGCCGGCCGGCGCTGGATCTCGGCCTCGAGCTGGTCAACATGATCGGCCGTGTGTCGCTGTTCGCTTCACTCGACCGCGAGGCCATCGTCGCGGTCGGCAAGCGCCTGCGCGCCCTGGTGGCGCTGCCGCACGAGAAGATCATCTCGGTCGGCGGCCCCCCGGACGCCATGTACTTCGTGGCCGCAGGCGAAGTGACTGTCCACACGCGCACGGTGACCGTCACTCTGAAGGAGGGCGACTTCTTCGGTGAAATGGGCCTGCTGAGCTCCCAGCCGCGCAGTGCCGACGTCATCGCCAATGGCTATTGCCATCTGCTCGTCCTCCATCGAAAGGACTTCAACCAGCTCCTGGCCAGCCGGCCGCAGGTGCGGGCTGAGATCGAGGCGGTGGCGGCGCAGCGCGATGCCGAGAACACCAGCGCGGCGCAGGCTGCGTCCTGACGCGGCGGGGCTGGCAGGTGCCGGCCGGTTGGTTGCCTGGACAGGCTAAAACGGCTACCAACCGCGCCGAAAATCGTGATTTCGGAGTGCTGTCATGTCGCTCGACAAGGACACGGTGGCGCGTATCGCGCGCCTCGCCCGTCTCAAGGTCCCCGAGGAAGAGCTCGCGCCGCTTGCCGGCGAGCTCTCGGGCATTCTTGCCTGGATCGAGCAACTGAACGAAGTCGACACCGCCGATGTCGAACCGCTCTCGTCGGTATCCGACGTTGTCCTGCCGATGCGCGCCGACAAGGTGACCGACGGCGGCATCGCCGCCAAGGTGCTGGCCAATGCGCCGGGCGGGGCGGTCTATATCGATCCGTCGGACAAGAACGCCGGCGGCTTCTTCACTGTCCCGAAGGTGGTGGAGTAGACGATGGCCGCACTTACCGACCTTACCATCGCCCAGCTCACGGCGGCCCTTGCCAGCAAGGACACCAGCGCCGTCGAGGTGGCCGAAGCGCATCTCGCGAAGCTCGACCAGCATCGTGCGCTCAACGCTTTCATCACCGAGACGCCTGACCGCGCCCGCGCGATGGCCAAGGCCTCCGACGAACGCCGCTGGAAGGGCGAGGCGGGCCTGCTCGATGGCGTGCCGCTCGCCATCAAGGATCTCTTCTGCACCGAAGGCGTGCCGACGACGGCGGCCTCGCGCATCCTCGACGGCTTCGTGCCGACCTACGAGAGCACCGTGACGGCCAACCTCTGGAAGGCGGGCGCGGTGATGGTCGGCAAGACCAATCTCGACGAGTTCGCCATGGGCTCCTCGAACATGACGAGCCATTTCGGCGGCGTCGAGAACCCGTGGAAGCGCAAGGGCGACAACCGCAAGCTGGTGCCGGGCGGGTCGTCCGGCGGCTCGGCGGCGGCTGTAGCGGCGTACATGGTGCCAGGCAGCACCGGCACCGATACCGGTGGATCGATCCGCCAGCCGGCGGCGTTCTGCGGCATCGTCGGCCTGAAGCCGACCTACGGCCGCTGCTCGCGCTGGGGCGTGGTGGCCTTCGCAAGCTCGCTCGACCAGCCGGGCCCGTTCACGCGCACCGTTGAGGATGCGGCGCTGATGCTGCAGGCCATGGCGGGGCACGATCCCAAGGACTCGACCTCGGCCCCGCTGCCGGTGCCGGACTTTGCCGCCGCCGCGCGCGATCCCAACATCAAGGGCCTGAAGGTCGGCATTCCGAAGGAGTATAGGGTCGACGGTACCTCCGAGGAGATCGTGGCGCTGTGGGCCCAGGGCGTGGAGATGCTGAAGGCAGCTGGCGCCGAGCCGGTCGAGGTCTCGCTGCCACACAGCAAGTACGCCTTGCCGGCCTACTACATCGTGGCGCCGGCGGAGTGCTCGTCGAACCTCGCCCGCTATGACGGCGTGCGCTTCGGCCTGCGCGTGCCGGGCAAGGATCTGCCCGAGATGTACCAGAACACGCGCGGCGCGGGCTTCGGCAAGGAAACGCGGCGGCGCATCCTGATCGGCACGTACGTGCTATCGGCCGGCTACTACGATGCCTACTACAAGAAGGCGCAGCGGATCCGCAGCCTGATCGCGCGCGACTTCAAGCAGGCCTTCGAGATCTGCGACGTGCTGCTGACGCCGACGGCGCCGACGGCGGCCTTCGCGGCCGGCGACAAGATGGACGATCCGGTGGCCATGTATCTCAACGACGTGTTCACCATCCCGGCCTCGATGGCGGGCCTGCCCGGGATTTCGGTGCCGGCCGGTCTCGACAAGGATGGCCTGCCGCTCGGCCTGCAGCTGATCGGCCGCGCCTTCGACGAGGTGACCTTGCTGCGCGCCGCCGCGGCGCTGGAAAAGGCGGCCGCTTTCACAGTGCGGCCGACCGGCTACTAATCGCGGCACGCGCCGCTGGAGCGGCGCCGATCCGGCGTTATTCTTCCTGCAGGGAGGATAACGCAAATGAAGTTCGATACTGGTGTGAGGCGCCGCAACGTTCTGGCAGCGGGGCTGGCGGCCGGCGCCGCCGCAGCCTTGTCGCCGACGATGGTCAGGCCGGCGAGGGCGCAGTCCTGGCCGACACGGCCGGTCACGCTCGTGGTGCCCTTTGCGCCGGGCGGCGGCACCGACACTTTCGCACGGCCGTTCGCGGCCAAGCTGTCGCAACAGCTCGGCCAGCAGGTGATCATCGACAACCGCGCCGGCGCTGGCGGCACGGTGGGGGCGGCGATCGTCGCGCGGGCGCAACCCGACGGCTACACGTTCCTGGTCGGCGCCGTGCATCACACGGTGGCGGTCGCTGCCTACAAGAAGCTGTCCTACGATCTCGACAAGGATCTGATCCCGGTCACCGGCATGGCCTACGTGCCCGATGTGCTGCTGGTGAACCCGAAGGTGCCGGCCAGGACGCTCCCGGAGTTCATCGCCTTCTGCAAGGCCAATCCCGGCAAGGTCGATTACGGATCGTCGGGGCTCGGCACTACACGCCATCTCGCTGGTGAGATCTTCAATGCACGGACTGGCACGCAGATGGTGCATGTGCCCTGCAAGGGATCGGGGCCGGCGACCGCGGCACTGATCAACGGCGAGGTGAGTGCCGTGTTCGAGGGGCTGGGCAGCGCCGCCGGCCACATCCGCAGCGGCACCGTGCGGGCACTCGCCGTGTTCGCCCGTACGCGCTCGCCGGCCTTTCCCGACATTCCGACGGCGGCCGAAGGCGGCGTGCCGGATTTCGAATCGCTCTCCTGGTACGGTCTGTGGGCGCCGGCCGGTACGCCGCGCGAGCTGATCGCCCGGATGCAGGCCGAGACCGCGAAGCTGTTCGAAGCGCCCGACATCAAGACCATCTGGTTCCAGCAGGGCGCCGAACTGGGCGGCGAGGCAAGCGACAAGTATGCGGCTTTCGTCAACGCGGAAGTCGGCAAATGGGGTAAGGTCGTGCGCGACAACAACATCGTTCTCGAATGATCCCGAGGGTGCGTAATGTCGGCTGAACTCTATGCGGCATTCCTGGCCGCCTGCGTGGTCCTGGTGCTGGTGCCCGGGCCCACTGTGACGCTCACCCTTGCCAACAGCCTGAAGCACGGCACGCGCGCCGGCCTGCTCAGCGTCCTCGGCACGCAACTTGGGCTGGCGGTCATGCTGGTGATCGTGGGCGTGGGCTTGACCTCGCTGGTCGAGACCGCCGGCCACTGGTTCGATTGGTTACGGCTCGCCGGCGCCGCCTACCTGGTGTGGTTGGGCTGGAAGATGATCCGCGGTGCCGGGCAAGGGTTGGAGCAGGGTGGGGCCGCGCCGCCGCGCGGCGGCTTCGTCCTGCAGGGCGCGCTGGTCGCGCTCAGCAATCCCAAGACCTTGTTGTTCTTCGGGGCTTTCTTCCCGCAGTTCGTCGATCCGGCGCGCGACTTCGGCCTGCAGATCTTCATCATGGGTGTGACCGCCATGGCGGTGGCCGTGGTCAGCGACAGCCTCTATGCCCTGGCGGCCGGACGCGCACGACAGGCCTTCACCGCCAGGCGCGTTGCCTTCCTGGAGCGCGTCAGCGGCGGCTTCCTGATCGGCGGCGGGCTGTGGCTCGCTTTCTCGCGGTCGCGCTGAGCGATGGCAAAGGCGAGGGTCACCGGTATCGGCGGCGTCTTCTTTCGTGCGCGTGACCCGCAGGCGTTGGCCGCCTGGTACGAAAGGCATCTCGGTATCGACGACATCCAGAAATCCGTCTGGGCTCAGGAGGCGGGCAGCACCGTGTTCGCGCCGTTCGCGCACGACACAGCCTACTTCGGGCGCGCCGAGCAGCAATGGATGATCAACTTCCGCGTCGATGATCTCGACGGCATGATGGCCAGGCTGAAGCAGGAGGGGATCGCCGTGGAAACGCGGGCGGAGTGGGACTCCGAAGTCGGTCGCTTCTGCCGTATCCACGATCCCGAAGGCAATCCGATCGAGTTGTGGGAGCCGGCGAAGAACGTCGAAGGCTTGTCCAACTGAGGCCAGTGCCAAGTGCCTTCGAAGAAATCGCACGCAAATGAACGACGTTGCGGCCTTTGCTTGCAATGCTGACAGTTCCGTCGCGGCAGGTTACGCGCGGGTGACGTAGTCAACGTTGCTCCGATGCAACGCAATGGTGTGGCAATGCCGGTGCCTTATCTCCCGATACAGTTCAGGGGCATGAGTCGAATCGCCATTGTGAAATACGGGGCTTTCAAGACGTTCGTCGACCGTGATGTTCGGCCGGAAGCTTGACGCTGGCCTTGGAAATGCCCACTTGGCTAACAGCCTGCTCGGGCTCGTCGCCTTGGCGCAGGTTCCCCTCCAAATCGATGTTTGAAGTTGACTAAACCAACTGGTTAACAATAAAGTCGAAGTCATCTCCAAAACTGCCAAGCCAGAATTCTTGATGAGGACGGCCATGTCGTTTCGCCGCCCCGTGCCCGCATCGGCGTGGCCTGGGTTTTCCGCCTTCACCGCCGTCACGGCCGCTATTGTCGTTGCTGCATCCAATCCTGCGTCCGGCCAGATGCCACCACCTCCTGAGGTCGATGTCGCGGCCGTCGTATCGAAGCCGGTGCGGCAGTGGGATCAATTCACCGGGCGGATTGCGGCGATCGAGGCCGTGGAGATCCGTGCCCGAGTCAGTGGTTACCTCAGCCGCGTCGCCTTCAAGGAAGGTGACGAGGTCAAGGAGGGGGATCTGCTGTTCGTCATCGATCCGCGCCCCTATAAGGCGTCGCTCGACAGTGCCGCCGCGCAGCTCGAACGTGCCAAGGCCTCCGCCCGTCTGGCAGACATATTGGACCAGCGCTCGCAGCAGCTGATCAAGACCGGTGCAATCTCGCGCAACGAGTTCGACAGGAACAGCACGGCGGCGGCGCAGGCCAATGCGGAAGTGAGCGCCGCCGAGGCGGCGCTGGAAACGGCCAGGCTTAATCTCGGCTACACCGAGGTACGCTCGCCGATCGCCGGCAAGGTCAGTCGCACGATGCTGACGCAAGGCAACCTGGTTCAGGCGGACCAGACCGTACTGACCAGCGTCGTGTCGCAGGACCCGGTCTACGTCTATTTTCAGCCCGACGAGCAGACCTTCCAGCGCTACGGCGACATGGCACGCAAGGGCGAGCGCGCCGCTTCCGCCAATGCGGTGCGTCTGGGCCTGGCGAACGACCAGGGCCATCCGCATGGAGGCACGGTGAACTTCATCAACAATCAGGTCGATGCCACGACCGGTACGATCACCATGCGCGCCGTGGTACCCAATCCGAACCGCGTCTTCGTCCCGGGCATGTATGCCCGCGTCCAGCTCGAGGGTAGCGGCGAATTCAGGGCCATGCTGATCGACGAGAAGGCGGTGATGACCGATCAGGACCGCAAGTACGTCTACGTGCTCGATCCTGAGGGCAAAGCCATGCGCAAGAACGTCGTGCTCGGCGGTGCGATCGACGGCTTGCGCGTCGTGCAGTCCGGCCTCGACCCGAAGGACAAGGTCATCGTCGCCGGCCTGCAGAAGATTTTCGCCCCCGGCACGCCGGTCAAGCCGAACGAAGTGCCGATGGTCAAGCTGCCGAAGAACACGGCGGCCGACAACAAGGTCGGAGGCAATTGAGACCTCGCCATGGATTTTTCGAAGTTCTTCATCGACCGCCCGATCTTTGCGGCGGTCCTGTCGATCGTGATCTTCGTCGCTGGCCTGATCGCGATTCCGTTGCTGCCAATCAGCGAATATCCTGACGTTGTGCCGCCGACCGTGGTCGTGCGCGCGACCTATCCAGGCGCCAATCCGAAGGTCATCGCCGATACGGTGGCGGCGCCGCTCGAGGAGCAGATCAACGGCGCCGAGAGCATGATGTACATGAAGTCGGTGGCGGGCTCCGACGGCGTGCTGCAGATGACCATCACCTTCCGCCCCGGCACCGATCCACGTCTGGCGCAGGTCGACGTGCAGAACCGGGTCAACCAGGCCCTGTCGCGTCTGCCGACCGAAGTGGTGAGCCTCGGCGTGACGACGCAGAAGCAGTCGCCGAGCTTCCTCACCCTGATCACGCTGATCTCGGACGGTCGGTACGATCCGCTCTACCTGCGCAACTACATCAACACCAAGATCAAGGACGAGCTGGCACGTCTGCCCGGCGTCGGCCAGGTGCAGCTGTTCGGCGGCGGCGACTATGCGATGCGCATCTGGCTCGACCCGAACAAGGTCGCGTCGCGTGGCATGACCGCCGGCGACGTCCTGCAGGCGGTGAGGGAGCAGAACCTGCAGGTGTCGGCCGGTCAGCTCGGCGCCGAACCCATCGCCAGCGGCAGCGACTTCCTGATCTCGATTAACGCCCAGGGGCGGCTGCGCACGCCCGAGGAATTCGGCGAGGTGATCCTCAAGACAGGCCCGAACGGCGAGGTTGTGCGCCTGGCCGACGTGGCGCGCGTCGAGCTCGGCGCGAACGATTACACCTTGCGCGGCCAGCTCGACGACTACCCGTCGGGGATCATCGGCGTCTTCCAGGCCCCCGGCGCCAATGCACTGGCGGCGCGCGACGGGGTCATCGCCAAGATGGACGAGCTCGCCAAGCGGTTTCCGCCGGGCGTCAGCTACCGCTCGGACTACGACAGCACGATCTTCGTGCGCGATTCGATCAAAGCCGTGGTGAAGACGCTGCTGGAAGCCATCGTGCTGGTCGTGATTGTGGTCATCCTGTTCCTGCAGACCTGGCGGGCCTCGATCATCCCGTTGCTCGCTGTCCCAGTGTCGGTGGTTGGCACTTTTGCGGTGCTTTTCCTGCTGGGCTTCTCGATCAACACGCTCTCCTTGTTCGGCCTGGTCCTCGCCATCGGCATCGTCGTCGACGACGCCATCGTCGTGGTCGAGAATGTCGAGCGCAACATCGAGGAGGGGCGCACGCCGCTCGAGGCGGCGCATCAGGCGATGAAGGAAGTGTCGGGGCCGATCGTGGCGATCGCCCTGGTGCTCTGCGCGGTGTTTGTGCCGATGGCCTTCCTGACCGGTGTGACCGGCCAGTTCTACAAGCAGTTCGCCGTTACGATCGCGATCTCGACGGTGATCTCGGCAATCAACTCGCTGACCTTGTCGCCGGCGCTGGCGGCCAAGCTCCTGCGCTCGCACGACGCGCCGAAGGATCTGCTGTCGCGGATCATCGAGGGTGCGTTCGGCTGGCTGTTCCGGCCGTTCAATCGCTTCTTCAAAGCCAGCTCCGACAGCTACCAGAGCTCGATCTCGCGTATCCTCAAGCGCCGCGGCATCGTGTTCGCGATCTATGGCCTGCTGCTGGTCGGTACCGGTGCGATGTTCAATGCCGTGCCGCGCGGCTTCATTCCGGTTCAGGACAAGCTCTATCTGATCGCCGTCGTGAAGCTGCCTGAAGGTGCCTCGCTCGAACGGACCGACGCGGCCATGAAGAAACTCAGGGACATGGCGCTCGGCACCGATGGCGTGGCGCACGTGGTGGCGATGACCGGCCTCAACGCGATCCAGTTCACCAATACGCCGAACTACGCGGTGGCCTTTCCGATCTTGAAGCCGTTCAACGAACGGACCCGCAGCGCCAAGGAGATCGCCGACGACATTCAGGCGAAAATCTCCGGGATCAAGGAAGGCATGGCCTTCGTCATGATGCCGCCGCCGATCGACGGCATGGGCACCGGCGCCGGCTACTCGCTGTTCATCGAGGATCGCGCCGGGCTGGGTTATGGCGCGCTACAGGAAGCGGTCGGCGCCCTGCAGGGGGCGGTCATGGCGGCACCGGGCATGAGCTTCCCGTTCTCGGGTTATCAATCCAACGTGCCGCAGCTCGACATCGAGGTCGACCGCGTCAAGGCCAAGGCGCAAGGCGTATCGCTGACCGAGCTGTTCAGCACGCTGCAGGTCTATCTCGGATCGGCCTATGTCAACGACTTCAACCTGCTCGGCCGTACCTGGCGCGTCTACGCCCAGGCCGACGGCGACTTCCGCAAGTCGGTCGAGGACATCTCCAACCTGAAGACGCGCAACGAGCGCGGTGAGATGGTGCCGATCGGCTCGATGGTGAAGATCAAGGAGGCGTACGGCCCAGATCCGGTGCTGCGTTACAACGGCTACCCGGCGGCCGATTTCATCGGCGAGGCGGAACCTGGCGCGCTGTCGTCGGCGCAGGCGATGCGCCTGATCGAGGGGCTGGCTAGCTCGGTGCTGCCCAATGGCATCGCCATCGAATGGACCGACCTCAGCTTCCAGGAGGCGACCCAGGGCAATGCCGCCCTGTTCGTGTTCCCGGTGGCGATCCTGCTGGCCTTCCTGGTGCTCGCGGCGCTCTATGAAAGCTGGGTGCTGCCGCTCGCGGTCATCCTGATCGTGCCGATGTGCATGCTCTCGGCGCTGGCCGGCGTGAAGTTGTTCGGCGGCGACAACAACACCTTCGTGCAGGTCGGCCTGGTCGTGCTGATGGGGCTGGCCTGCAAGAACGCCATCCTGATCGTCGAGTTCGCGCGCGAGCTGGAGTTCCAGGGCAAGGGCATCGTCGAAGCCGCGCTGGAGGCCTGCCGCCTGCGTCTGCGGCCGATCGTGATGACCTCGGTCGCCTTCATCGCCGGCACGGTGCCGCTGGTGCTGTCGCACGGCGCCGGCGCCGAGGTGCGGTCGGCCACCGGCATCACGGTGTTCGCCGGCATGATCGGCGTAACCTTGTTCGGCCTGTTCCTGACGCCGGTGTTCTATGTTGGCTTGCGCAAGCTCTCCGGACGCAAGCTGATCCAGCATGGCGCCCCGACGATCGGCCACCATTCGCCCGCCGAGTAGGGTGAGGAGCGGGTTGCGCCTTCAATGCTAGCCGGGGCTGATCAGGCTGATCCGCCTTTGCAAGTTCTGCAGCATCGGCCGCCCCCAAAAAGGGGGCGGCCTTTGGTGGCACAAGGGCGGCCGACGCCTTTCGGCGGGCTCGGGTTCGCCCGGAGGGAAAGACCATAGCGCCGCCGCGCTCATGTGAATTCGTCCAGACGCTCCGCGACAATGATCCGTGAAGCTGCCTCGATCAGCGCCAGATGCGAGAAGGCCTGGGGAAAGTTACCGAGATGATGGCCTGTCGCCACGTCGAACTCCTCGGCGTACAGGCCGAGGGGCGAGGCGATGCGCAGAAGGCGCTCCATGAGGTCGCGCGCCCGCTGGATCTCGCCGATGATCGTAAGTGCAGAGACGAGCCAGAAAGAGCAGATCAGAAACGTGCCTTCCTTGCCCGACAGGCCATCGTCGGTTTCCTCGGTACGATAGCGCAGCACGAATCCCTGCTCGCTGAGATTGTCGGCGATGGCGAGCACCGAGCGGCGCAGCCGCTCGTCGTTGCCGGGAAGGAAGCCGAAGATCGCCGCCAGCAGTGTCGATGCGTCCAGCACATCGGTCGCGTAGTGCTGGCGCAGGATGCCGCCCGCGGTCAGTCCGCGATCCAGGATATCGGCCCGGATCTCGTCGGCGATGGCCTGCCATTTCTTCGTCAACTCCGGGGCGCCCCGAATCTCCGCCAGCCGGGCGGCCCGGTCCAGGGCGACCCAGCTCATCAGCTTCGAGGAAACGTAGTGCTGGGGGGCGCCACGCGCCTCCCAGATTCCTTGGTCGGGTTCTCGCCACACCTGTGCGGCGCACTCGGCCTGCGACTGGACGATCGGCCACAGACGCCGGGGCAGTCTCTGGCTGTGCCGCGTATGCAGCAGGATGGACCCCAGCACCGCACCGAAGACGTCGTTCTGGCGCTGGTCGAACGCCCCATTGCCGATACGCACCGGACGGGCGCCGGCGTATCCCGCCAGATCGTCGCGCGTGGATTCGGTGAGGTCACGCCGGCCATCGATGCCGTACATGATCTGCAAGGCGCCATCGTCGTTGGGCTCGAGATCGGCGATGAACTCCATGAACTCATTGGCCTCCCAGTCGAGGTTGAGCCAATGCAGTGCCTGCAGCGTGAAAGTAGAATCGCGCATCCAGCTGTAGCGATAGTCCCAGTTGCGCTCGCCCCCGGGCGTTTCGGGCAGCGACGTCGTCAGCGCGGCAACCGTCGCTCCCGTCGGCAGATAGGTAAGCCCCTTGATGACGAGGGCCGAGCGCATGATGAGAGATCGCCAGCGGTGATCGGGAATCCGGGCGCGACCGAGCCAGGTGCGCCAGAAGCGGGTCGTCGCCACCATGCGGGCATTGGCCTCGTCGATCGTCACGGGGGAGGCCAGGCCGTCCGCCCAGGACAGGCAGCAATACATCTCCTCGCCGTAGGTCAGCATATGCCGGCCACGCACCCTGTCGCCCTCGATGCCGAGTGGAATGCTGCTCTGAAGCCGGAGTTTTACATCGCCGGCGACCGCGTCGGCGACCCGCTTGTCGCCATCGAGCAGGGCCCACTTTGCCGTCGTGCGGCCGTAGTCGAAGACCGGCTCGCAGGTCAGCTCGATCTCGACCTGGCCCTCGATGCATTGCACGGTGCGAACGAGCATATGATCGGCGCCGTCGTCGGCCGGGGGCCGGGTATAGGGTGTCACGCGATCTTCGCCGATACGCGGTCCCATGGTGAGCGCGTCGCGGACCACTACCCATCCGCCGCGCGTGCTCCAGGTGGTGACGAGGGTGTTCGTTCCCGGTTCGTAGGTGCGAGAGTTGGGAACGGTTACGTTGAAGGGGGCCAGCCGAAAGCTGCCGGCCTGGCGGTCGAGCAGAGCGGCGAACACGCTGGGCGAATCGAACCTCGGGACGCAGAGCCAATCGACCGATCCGTCTGGAGCGACAAGCGCCCCGGTGTGGCAGTTCGAGAGAAACGCGTAGTCGGCAATCGCGGGGAACGGAGAGGGGGCGGCCGCGCTTTGTGCTGCAGGCTCGCTCATGACATCCACGCGTCCTTTGAGCCATCATCACCGGCAGCCGCCCGCTTCTGTCCATGGCTCCGTCGACCGGTCCCGAGCATGGCGTTTTCTCCCCCAGCCTTGTTTCAGTCTTGTCCTAGAGCACGTTGCGCTCGACTGGAATCAGTCGAGCGGAAGGTCGTGCTCTAGATTCTATCGATTCTAGAGCAGCTTATGCCCGGGAAGAAGGAGTCGCATGCGGCTCCTTCTTCCCGGGCGCTGCTCTAGTGGAAGGAAGTCGGTGCTCTCTCGGGGAGTCAAGCCCGTCTCCCATGGCTGGCGGGCCAAATGACCGGCATTGTCCCTGTTACCGGGGCAAGTCCGGTCGTTGGTTCCGCCCCAACCGGCTTGATCAATCCGGGCTTCTTCATCGACCCGGGGCTTGGCGCTACAATGCCTTCGAGCTGGCGTCGGTCGATTGCGAGGAGCAATGCAAGTGAGTGAATCCACGACTCAACGGCCGCAAACCCTGGCGATCGATATCGGCGGCACGGGGCTCAAAGCCTCGGTCCTCGATGGATCGGGGAAGATGGTGGAAAGGCATGTGCGCATGCCGACGCCCGATCCCTGCACGCCGGACATATTGGTGAAAGCGCTCGCCATGCTGACGGCGGCTCTCACATCCTACGACCGTATTTCCATCGGCTTTCCCGGCGTCGTGCGAGACGGCAGGATCGTCACGGCTCCGCACTTCAAAGGCAAAGCCTGGCGCGACTTTCCGCTGGCAGACGCTCTGGCGCGTCGCTTCGGCAAGCCGGCCCGCTTGCTCAATGACGCCGAGGTGCAGGGACTGGGGATCATCAAGGGGCAAGGGCTCGAGGTCGTGCTGACGCTCGGCACGGGCGTCGGCAGTGCGGTGTTCAGCAACGGTGCGCTGACGCCACACCTCGAGCTGGCGCACCATCCGATCCGCAAGGGCGAAACCTACAACGACTATGTCGGCAACGCCGCGCGTCGTGCGCTCAGCAGCAGGAGATGGAACAGGCGCGTCCTCAAGGTCATCGAGGTCGTCTATGCGCTCCTGCACTATGACGTTTTGTATCTGGGCGGAGGAAACGCCGCCAAGATCACTATCAAGCTGCCGGACAACGTCCACATTGCGTCCAACGATGCCGGTATCACGGGCGGTATTCGTTTGTGGGACGAAGCGGTCTGGAGCGGCGCCCTCGGTGGCCGCGCCGCCGTGTCTTCCGCTCGTTGAAGCGGTTCGAGCGTCCCTGTCGGCGAAATGCGAGGTCCGCAGGGCGGCCCGAGCGGCGCTACACTGCCTGACGCCGCCCGGTCGGCTGCGGTAAACTCCCGACAACCCGGGAGAAACGAACATGGCGGATTACGATCTTGTGGTGCGCGGCGGTAACGTGGCGGATGGCACCGGTGCGGCGATCAAGGAAGCGGACATTGCGGTCAAGGACGGCAGGATCGCGGCCGTCGGCAAGGTGAGCGGGCAGGGTGCGGAGGAGATCGGCGCCAAGGGACTGCTGGTGACGCCAGGCTTCGTCGACATCCACACCCATTATGACGGCCAGGCAACCTGGGATTCGCACCTGCAGCCCTCGAGCTGGCACGGCGTCACCACGGCGGTCATGGGCAACTGCGGCGTCGGGTTCGCGCCGGTCAAGGTCGAGGACCGCCAGCGGCTGATCGAGCTGATGGAAGGCGTCGAGGACATTCCCGGCGCCGCGCTCGACGAAGGGCTGAACTGGTCTTGGGAATCCTTCGGCCAGTATCTCGACGCGCTCGAGGCCAAGCCGCGCGACATGGATCTCGGCGCCCAGCTGCCGCACGGCGCGCTGCGCGTCTTCGTGATGGGTGAGCGGGCGGCGCGGCTCGAAGAGGCCACGCCGGCCGAAGTCGCCGAGATGCGCGCGCTCACGGCCGAAGCGATGCGCGCCGGCGCGCTTGGCTTCTCGACCTCGCGCACCCTCAACCATCGCACCGTCAAGGGCGATCCGACTCCCTCGCTGCGCGCCTCCGAGGCGGAGCTGATGGGCATCGCGCTCGGCATGAAGGATGCGGGCCGCGGTGTCATCGAGTTCATCTCGGACTTCAACACGCCCAACGCCGAAACCGAGTTCGAGATGCTCGATCGGCTGCTCACCGCGTCGGGCCGGCCGTTCTCGGTGTCGCTGGCGCAGGCCCATTCGCGGCCCGACGGCTGGCGGCGGCTGCTTGGCCTGGTGGAGGGGCTGGCCGCCAAGGGACATAGCGCCAAGGCGCAGGTTGCGCCGCGGCCGATCGGCGTGCTGCAGGGCCTGCAGGCCAGCCGCATTCCGTTCTCGATGTGCGCGGCCTATAAGGCGATCCAGCACAAGAGCGTCGCCGAGCGGCTGGCGATCATGCGCGATCCTGCCTTCCGGGCGCAGATCCTGAAGGAAGCCAACGAGCCATTGCGCTCGGAGATGGCCGCCCGCCTCACCGATTTCGACCGCATGTTCCCGCTGGGCGATCCGCCGAACTACGAGCCGGCGCAGGACAGTTCGCTGGGGGCCCGGGCGCGCCGCGAGAACCGCGACCCGCGCGAAGTCGTCTACGACTACCTGATCGAAGGCGAGGGCAAGAATTTCATCTTCGCGCCGTTCGCCAACTTCGCCGCCTTCAACCTCGATTGCTGCAGCGAGATGATGCAGAGCCCGCACACGCTGATCGGGCTGGGGGACGGCGGCGCCCATGTCGGCCTGATCTCCGACGGCTCCTACCCCACCTATCTGCTGCAGCACTGGGGCCGCGACCGCAAGCACGGCCGGCTCGACCTCGCCTGGCTGGTCAAGCGCCACACCCAGGACAACGCCAAGGCCGTGGGGTTGGGCGACCGCGGCGTCGTAGCGGTCGGCAAGAAGGCTGACCTCAACGTCATCGACTTCGACCGGCTGCGGGTCGAGGCGCCGGTGATGAAGTGGGACCTGCCGGCCGGCGGGAAGCGCCTGCTGCAGCGCGCCACCGGCTATCGCGCCACGGTCGTGTCGGGCGCGGTGACCTACCGCGACGGCGAGGCGACTGGTGCCCTGCCAGGTAAGCTGGTGCGCGGCGCGCGGGCGGCGTAGCGGCTCGTCCTGGAGGCCGCATTCAGGCCTCCTTTTCGGATGGCGTCGGTATGCCTGCCGACGTCAATCCTTATGGGCGCGACGACGTAGAAGCGCCCCATCCTCCAGACGCCCAGCGGCTTCCAGGCCTTGGGCCAACCAGAGGAGATCGTCCGGCGCGAGGTCGACGGTCGCCACCTCACTGGTTCCGACGAGCACCTCATTCAAGCGACAACGGCGCGGGCTGTCGTGGCGCTCGTAGCCGAGCCACGGGAAGCAGCGATGCTCGCCGGGAAGAAAATCGGCCACCAGGTCAGGCATGATCGACAACCCCGACGCACCGTTCGTGAAGGCGACGAAAGCGGTCCGGGTTTGGATCGAGCCCACGACAAAAGCCTTGTAGGTGTTGTTGTCGCCCCAGTGGAAGAACGTGCCGGCCTCCGGTTCGAGGCCCCAGCCCAACCCCCAGGAGACACCCGTGGCTTCGGTCACGATCTCGGATTCCAGAGCCTGGCGGCTGCGATGGGTCACGGTCACCTGCGGCTGTAGCCACCGGCGAGCGGTCTCTGCCTTGAGCAGCCGGCCTGAGAGCACGGCCAGCAGAAAGCGCGCATAGTCGGCCGCGGTCGTCTGCAACGATGCGGCTGCATTGGCTTCGCCCGGCTTCTGGCTGAGGGCAGGCTTGCCGAACTCGTCGTGCGGATAGGCACGGTTGGTATTGAACCTCGATCGCCAGACGAAGCTCGAATCGGCCATCTCCAGGGGCTCGAACACAAGGCGACGGGCCAGACGGTCGAGGGATTCGCGGGTGATGGTCTCCACGACCTTCTGAAGGTAGACGTAGCCTTCCCCTGAGTAACTGAACCGGTCACCGGGCGGGAAATGTGCCCGCAGAGAAAATCGAGGACCCCGCCAATTCGGTAGCCCCGCACTGTGGCAGAGCACGTGCCGCGCGGTCATCGAGCGGCTTTGCATGTCGTCCTGGAGATAGCCTGGAAGATAATCGCCGAGCGGCGCATCGAGCTCGAGGTAGCCTCGGTCGGCGAGCTGCAGGGCGATCAGAGCAAAGACCGGCTTGCTGAGGGACGCTGCGTCGAAGACGGTGTGCTCGGTGACAGGGACCGCTTTGCCGGCAAGCCGGACGCCGTGGCATTCGTACCCGGCGAGTTTGCCCTCTCGGATCGTGGCGATGGCAGCGCCGGGGATATGCGCTGCCTGCATCAGGTGCGGTAGTCTTGTCTTGCCGCCGCTCATGCCGGCGACTTTGGCGGCCCGTGGCGGGCGTGACCAGCCCAATCAGGCCAAGGACACCGGCAGCGTTTCCAAGCCGCGCAAGGTGAAGGTCGGTCGGCGTTCGGGCGTGCCGGCCAGCTCCAGACGCGGGAAACGGTCGAGCAAAGTAGCGAAGGCGATCTGGCCTTCCATGCGGGCGAGGGCGGCGCCCAGGCAGTGATGGATGCCGCCGCCGAAGGCAACGTGGCGGCGGGCATCGCGGGTGACGTCGAGCCTGTGCGGGTCCTGGAAGGCCACGGGATCGCGGTTGGCCGCGCCCAGCACCAGCATGATCTCGTCGCCGCGCTTCACCGGGCAGCCGACAACCTCCATGTCGCGGGTGACGACGCGCTGGGTGATCTGCACGGGGCCGTCGTAGCGCAGGAATTCGTCGACGGCCGGCCCGATCAGCTCGGGCGAGCCGCGCAACAGAGCGAGCTGCTCGGGATGGCGCAGCAGGGCGAGCGTGCCGTTGCCGATCAGGTTCACGGTGGTTTCGTGGCCGGCGACCAGCAGAAGCTGGACGAGACCCACCACCTCGCGTGGCGTGATGCGGTCGCCCTCGACGTCGACGGCAGCGAGAGCGGAGAGCAGGTCGTCGCCGGGCTGCCGGCGACGCGCTGCCAGCAGGTCGCCGAGATAGCGCCGCAGGTTCGCTCGTGCCTCCTCGATGGTCGCCTCGATGGCCGGCGTACGCAGCACGGAAGGATCGACCGAGCGGGCGATGCCGCGCGACCAGTGGGTGAATTGCGCCTCGTCTTCCGGCGGCACGCCGAGCAGGGCGCAGATCACGCGCACGGGCAGGGGATAGGCGAAGGCTTTCACCAGATCGACCGGGCCGCTTTGGGCGGCCATCGCCTCGACCAGCTCGGTGGCGATCGCCTGGGTGGCGGCGCGCAGATCCTCGATGCGGCGCGGCGTGAAGGCGCGGGCCACCAGACCGCGCAGCCGGGTGTGGTCGGGGGGATCCATGAACAGCAGGCTGCGCGCCCGGTTCGGGTCCTCTTCGACACGGTCGGCTTCGGTCGCGGCGTGCGACTCGTCGGTCGAGAGATGGGGATGACGCAGCATGGCCGTCACGTCGGCATGCCCCAAGGCAAACCAGATCGTCTCGGCGACGCGCAGCAGCGGAGCGGGGCCGCGGAAGCGCTCGTAGTAGGGGTAAGGATCCTCGCGGAAGGCCGGCGACATGGCCTCGACGAAGAAACGGTCGGCCAGGGTCAGTTGGGGGGTAAGCGGGGGACTGGTCTCGACGGTCGCTTGAACGGTCATGGAACCCTCGGTGCAACTCGATACAGTTATGTATCGAGTTGTAATCTGCTAGTTTCCCGGCCATGTCAAGAGTGCGCACACGTCCGACCCGCGACGATACGCGGGAGAAGCTGTTCGAGGCGGCGGCCCGGGTCTTCGAGGAACGCGGCATCGGCGCGGCCAGCATCGAGACGATTGCCGCCGCCGCCGGCTTCACCCGCGGCGCCTTCTATTCGAACTTCGCGAGCAAGGACGATCTGATCGTTGCCATGCTGGAGGACCATGTCGAGCGCTCGCTGGAGCACCATCGCAACCTCCTGGCACGGCACGACAACCTGACCGACTTCGTCGCCGCCCTGCGCGCCACCGAGCGCAGCCGCCACGACCCGCTGGGCCGCGCGCCGCTGCTGCACATGGAGCTGATCCTCTATGTGGCGCGCTCGGAGAAGCGCCGGCCCGACCTGGCGCGGCGGCTGCGCGCGCGCCGCAAGATGGTGACCGACATCGTGGCGACGACCGCGGCCGAGGTGCGCGATCCGGCGTGGGCAGGCGCTTTGGTGCTGGCGCTGGAGGACGGCTTCAGGCTGCACCGCCTGATCGATCCGGACTCGACACCAGCCGACAGCTTCTTCCGCGCGGTGGCGGACCTGCAGAAGCTGGCATGAGCAAACATGGTGTCATCCTGAGCGCAGCGAAGGATCCTTCGCCGGCACTCAGGATGATGCAGAAGGGACGAGCGACCTTGTTCGATCAGTCGCCCGTGATGTTGTTTTCCTTGATGACCTTGAACCAGCGGTCCTGCTCGCTCTTCTGGTAGGCGGCGAACTCCTCCGGCGAGCTGGTCATGATCTCCATGTTGAACTGCTCGATGAACTTCTGGGTGACGTCGGGGGCTTCCACCGCCTTCTTCAGCTCGGCATGCATGCGATCGACGATCGGCCGGGGCGTGCCGGTGGGCGCATAGACACCCCACCAGGAGTAGGACGGAAAGCCCTTGACCCCCTGTTCGATCAGGGTCGGCGTGTCGGGGAGCGCCGGTGTGCGCTTCTCGCCCGTGATGCCGATCGGCCGCACCTTGTTCGCGCGGATGTGCGGGCTGACCGACGCCAGGCTGCTGATGGCGACGTCGACCACGCCGCCCAGGATATCCTGGTTGAGCGGGCCGCCGCCCTTGTAGGGGATCAGGTTGAGGTCGACGCCGTTCTCCTTCTTGATCAGGTTCATCAGCACCAGCGCCTGGCTGGCCCCCAGGGTGCCGACGCTGACCTTGCCGGGCCGCGCCTTGGCGTCGGCGATGACCTCGGCGAAGGTCTTGTAGGGCCGGTCGGGATGGGCGGCGATCGCCTGCGGCGTCCGGCCGATCAGCATGACGTTGAAGAGTTCGGAGTCCTTGTAGGGCAGGCCCGTGGCGAAGGCGGGATTGAGGATGTGGCTGTCGAAGGTCAGCATCCAGGTCTGGCCGTCGGGCGGCGCCTTGGCCACGATGGCGGCGCCGACCACGCCGGTGCCGCCCGGCTTGTTGTCGATGATGATGTTCCAGCCGGTCGTCTCGGTGAGCTTGGCCTGGAGGATGCGGGCCACCGGGTCGGTCGAGCCGCCGGGCGGGAAGGGAACGACGATCTTGAGCTGGCCCTTGGGCCAATCCGCGGCCGACTGGGCTTTGACGATGGCGGGCATGCCGAGCGTCGCCACGGCGGCACCGGCAAGGATGGAACGACGGCGAATCATGGTCATTTTTAGCTCCCTGTTTGACGTCTTGATTGGGCCGGAGCCTAAGCCGCGCGCTCGGCCGTGCAAGTGGTTCCTGGGTATGGTTTCGCAGCGGAGTCGCTGCGGGCACCGTGCGTTTTGTCCCCTCCGGCGCGCTCGGTCCCGGTGGGGGAGATAAAGACTGTATTTTGCAAAGGTCCCGCCGACCGGCTATCTACCCGGCATGTCGCTCATCAAAGGTGAAACCGGCGAGTGGGAAGTCGTCCTCGGGCTGGAAGTCCACGCCCAGGTGATCTCCGACGCCAAGCTCTTTTCCGGCGCCCCGACCGTGTTCGGTGCCGATCCCAACACCCAGGTGTCGCTGGTCGATGCTGGCATGCCCGGCATGCTGCCCGTGATCAACGCGCATTGTGTGGAGCAGGCGGTGCGGACCGGCCTGGGGCTGAACGCCAGGATCAACCTGCACTCGGTGTTCGACCGCAAGAATTACTTCTTTCCCGACCTGCCCGCCGGCTATCAGATCTCGCAGTACAAGGATCCGATCGTCGGCGAAGGCGAGGTCGAAATCGACCTCGAGGGCGGGCAGACCCGCAAGATCGGCATCGAGCGGCTGCATCTCGAGCAGGATGCCGGCAAGAGCCTGCATGACCAGCACCCGACGCAGACCTACATCGACCTCAACCGCTCGGGCGTGGCGCTGATGGAGATCGTCAGCAAGCCCGACATGCGCTCGGCTGATGAGGCGGCAGCCTATCTCGCCAAGCTGCGCTCGATCGTGCGCTATCTCGGGACCTGCGACGGCAACATGGACGAAGGCTCCATGCGCTGCGACGTCAATGTGTCGGTGCGCAAGCCGGGCGGCGAGTTGGGCACGCGCTGCGAGATCAAGAACGTGAACTCGATCCGTTTCGTGAAGCAGGCGATCGAGTACGAGGCACGGCGCCAGATCGAGGTGATCGAGGACGGTGGGAAGATCGTCCAGGAGACCCGCCGGTTCGATGCAGGCCGTGGCGAGACGAGTTCAATGCGCTCCAAGGAGGATGCGCACGATTACCGCTACTTCCCCGATCCCGACCTGTTGCCGCTCAATATCGAGCAGGCGTTGGTCGACCAGATCAAGGCGAGCCTGCCCGAGCTGCCCGACCCCAAGAAGGCGCGTTTCATCAAGGAGTACGGCCTGACGCCCTACGATGCCGGCGTTCTGGTGGCGGAAAAGGAGACGGCCGAATTCTTCGAGACCGTCGCCAAGGGCCGTGACGGCCGGGAGGCGATGAAGCTCGTCACCGGTGATTTCTTCGCCATGCTGAACCGGCGCGGCGTCGGTATTGACCAGTCGCCGATCAGCGCCACGCATCTCGGCAAGCTCCTGGACCTGCAGGCCGACGGCACGATCTCGGGCCGCATCGCCAAGGACCTGTTCATCGCCATGGAGGAGACGAGCAAGGATCCGGCCGTGCTGGTCGAGGAACGCGGCCTGAAGCAGGTCACCGACACCGGGGCCATCGAGGCCGCCATCAAGGCGGTGATCGACGGCAATCCGGCCAACGTCGCCGCCTACAAGGCCAAGCCCAGCATGTTCGGCTGGTTCGTCGGCCAAGTGATGAAGGCGACGGGCGGCAAGGCCAACCCCAAGGTTGTCAACGAGCTCCTGAAGAAGGCGCTCGACGCCTGATCCCGGCCTCGGCCTCCGGGGCCGGCTGACCATTGGAGCCGGGCGGCCGCTGCGGCGGCCCCGGCGGCTGCGGCGCGTGCACCTCCGCGGCGTGGCCCTTGGCGCGCTGCTCGGCGGGATGAGAGGCGCGCGTCAGATTGAAGGCCGTGTTGATCAGCGCGACGTGGGAGAAGGCTTGCGGGAAGTTGCCGATCTGCCGGCCATCTGCCGTATCGTATTCCTCCGCGAGCAGCCCGAGATCGTTGCGCAGCGCCAGCAAGCGATCGAACAGCCCCTCAGCCTCCTTGCGGCGTCCGATGGCGATGTAGGCGTCCGCGAGCCAGAAGCTGCAGGCCAGGAAGACGCCTTCACCGGGTTCGAGCCCGTCATTGGTGATTTCCGTGTCGTAGCGGCGTACGAAGCCGTCGACGAGCAGGTCCCGTTCGATTGCCTCGACAGTTCCGACATATCGTGGATCGCTCGGCGGGATGAAGCCGACCTGGGCGAGCAGCAGCAGGCTGGCGTCGAGCGTCTCCTCGCCAAAGGCCGACCGGAAGGTGTTGCGCGCCGGATCGAAGCCATGGTCGCACACCTCGGCATGGACACATGCCCGCAGCTCCCGCCACTCGTCGACCGGGCCGCGCAATCCATGACGTTCCACCGCCTTGATGGCGCGATCGAAGACGACCCATGCCATGACCTTGGAGAAGGTGAAGTGCTGGCGCGGCCCGCGTGTTTCCCAGATGCCGTAATCCGGTTCCGTCCAGCATCGCGCCACATGGTTGGTCAACGCCAGTTGCAGATCCCACCCGGCCTCGCTCGAGCTGAGGCCGCCCTCGCGCGCCTGCTCGAACGTGTCCATCAGCTCGCCATAGACGTCGAGCTGGAACTGCTGGTGCGCGGCATTGCCGATCCGCACCGGCTTCGATCCGAGATAGCCGGGCAACCAGTCGACGTGCCATTCCGACAGCCGCCGCTCGCCGAGAATGCCATACATGATCTGCATGTCCGTGGGACTGCCGGCAACGGCACGTTGCAGCCAGTCGCGCCAGGCCGACGCTTCTTCGTAGAGGCCGGCATTCATCAGGGCGAGCAGGGTGAGCGTCGAGTCGCGGATCCAGCAGAAGCGGTAGTCCCAGTTGCGTGAGCCGCCGACCTCTTCAGGCAACGATGTCGTCGGCGCCGCCACGATGCCGCCGCTCGGCGCATAGGTCAGCGCCTTCAAGGTGATCAGCGAGCGTCGGATCGCGTCGGCATGCGGGCCGGCGGTCTTGGCGTGTTCGATCCAGTCACACCAGAACTTCTCGCAATCGGCCTGGGCCTTCGCGGTATCGAACGCCGGTGGCAATGCGAGATGGGACGGACCATAGCTCAAGGCGAAAGGCACCACCTGGCCCTCGGTGACGGTGAAGGCCCCGACGGTCCGAAAATCCTGGCCCTGGATCGGCGCAGGCGTGCGCAGGACGGCCATGTCGGGCCCCGCGATGGCGCGCAGGGTTCCATCCTTCAGGCGGCTGACCCAGGGTATCGTGGCGCCATAGTTGAAGCGCAACACCAGCTCCATGCTCATGGGAACCTCGCCCGACAGGCCCTTCACGATGCGGATGAGGTCGGAGGCGCTGCCGCGCGGCAGCATGAAATCCGTAAGCAGAACGGAACCGGATGGCGTGTCGAAACGCGTTTCGAGGATCAGGGTGCCGCGGCGGTACCGCCGGCTCACCGATTGTTCCACGCATTGCGGGGCGATCTGCCACCGGCCATTGGAGGCGTTCCCGAGCAGGGCGGCAAAGCAGGCCTCGGAATCGAACCGCGGCCAGCACAGCCAGTCGATCGAGCCGTCGATCCCGACCAGGGCCGCCGTCCGGCAGTCGCCGATCAGGCCGTAGCTTTCCAGCGGAGCGCTCACGGCGAAGGCCCTGTGAATTGCAGGACGGCTTTGATGTCGCCAGCGTGACGCTCGAAGGCTTCGGGCCAGCGCTCGAGCGGCACGCGCCGCGTGAGAAGGCGTCCCAGCCAGGCGGGATCGGCGGCTTCGAGGGCCGCTGCGCCCGCCTCGTAGTGTCGCCGGTTGGCGTTGACGCTCCCGAACACGAGGTCGTTCTGCAGGATCATGGTGCGATTGAACGCACCGAAATCGAAGGGCATGGATTGGCCGCCGCTCGATATGCCGGTCAGGCAGACGATGCCGTTGCCGCTCGATCGGGACATCACCTCCACGATCAGCGGTCTCGAGCCGGTGCATTCGATGACGATGTCCGCCTGCAAGTCAGGAGGCAGCGTGTCGCCGTGATAGACGCCGCCCAGTGCGCGGACCAGGTCCGCCTTGAGGGCTCGTCCCGCGCGATCGAGCACATGGATCTGCAAGCCGCGTTGATGCGCCATGAGAGCGGCCAGCAGACCGATCGCACCGCCACCGGTGATCAGAACCGACCTTGGTTGCCAGCTTGCCGTACGATGGCCAACTCGGTCGATATGGTCCCAGGCCTTGGCGAGCACGCTCGCCGGTTCGAGCAGGACGCCCAGTATCTCGAGGGACGGGGCGACCTTGACGGCATAGGCCGGGTCGATCTGGAAGCGCTCGGCGGCGAAGCCGTCGATGGCCTTGATGCCGTGCTCGGTATAGAGGCCGTTCCGGCACATGTCCCATTCGCCGACGCGGCAGGCAGGACAGGGCACGGGATCCGGGTGGCGAACGATGCCGACCACCAGGTCGCCTCTGGCAAAGCCGCTGTCCCGCGGTGCAGCAGCAACTCGGCCGAGCGATTCATGGCCGATGATCAGTCGACGGGCTCCCGGCGGCGCCCAGCCATAGTCACCGGCGACGATCTCGCGGTCCGTGCCACAGATGCCCAGAGCCAGCGCTTCGACCTGCAGAAGGGTGTGGTCGACAACAGGGTCTGGATAGTCGTCTAGTCGAAGTGAATTGGGCACGCCGGGTTCGACGGTGATGGCTTTCAAAGCTGGATCCTCCCGCTCGCTGCCTCCTCGGTCGAAGGGAACGTTCTCGCGGTGGTGCGGGTTGCGTCCCGCGACCCCGTCGAAGGCCTGTGCTAGCGTCGCTGCACGCTGCGTGAGTGGGGGATGAACGATGACGGCGAAGCTCTACGCCATGACCTGCGGCCGGCTGGTCGGTCGTCTCAAGGACATGATCGAGGGTGAGGACGGCCAGGTTGCGCTGCCGATTCCGTCCTACCTGATCGAGCACCCCAAGGGCCGCGCGTTGTTCGATACCGGCATGCATCCGCAGTGCCGCAGCGATGCCGCCGGGCGGCTGGGCGAACGGGTGGCGCGGATCTTCGGCTTCGAGCAGTACGGGCCGCAGGACGACGTCAAGTCGCGTCTCGAAGCGATCGACCGTGACCCTGGCCGCATCGACTTCATCGTCAACTCGCACCTGCATTTCGACCATGCTGGCGGCAACGAGCTGGTGCCCAACGCGACCATGGTCGTGCAGAAGCGCGAATGGCAGGCGGCACAGGACGCCGAGACCGCAGCCAAGGTCGGCTTCTACCGCGCCGATTTCGATCATGGCCACAAGGTGCTGCAGGTCGACGGCGAGCACGACCTGTTCGGCGACGGCAGCGTGGTCTGCCTGCCGACCTACGGCCATACGCCGGGGCATCAGTCGCTGAAAGTGCGCACCGAAGCCGGCGAGGTCGTGATCACCGGCGACGCCTGCTACTTCTGCCGCACCCTGCGCGAGCGTCGCCTGCCGCGCTTCGTCTGGGATCGCGAGCAGATGCTGGCCTCACTCGACCGGCTGGACGCCCTGGAGAAGGGCGGGGCACGCCTCTTCTTCGGCCACGATCCCGACTTCTGGAAGGACGTCCCGCAGGCGCCGGTGCCGGCCTTTTAGCGAAGGCTGTCGTGCCGAACGTCAATTCTGCGGCATGAACTCGATCATCAGCCCGCCCGTCTGCTCGGGCGCCACGAGCACGCGGTCGCCCTCGGTCAGGGCGAAGGGCACGTTGTTGGCGCGCAGCAAGGCCTGCAGCGGCCGGGCACGTTCGACGGCAATGGCCGCGCCCACGATCTGCGGCAGCTCGCCGGGCGCCATGACTTCCAGCGCCTTGTATTCGAGCTGGTAGGCGAGCGGCGACCAGATCAGCAGCTCGACGGACCCGATCTTCAGCAGCGTGCAGCCATCGAAGATCTCCTCGAGTGTGCCGCCGCAGGCTGCCTTGAGCGCCTTGGCGGTCTCCCTCGGATTTTGGGCCACTGCGTGCACGGCCATCAGGGCGAGGGCACCGTTGGGATGGACAATCCATTCCGGCTCCATGAACGCTTCCGGCGACTCCTGCTTCACCGGGAACCAGGGCAGGGGACCCGCGCTCTCGCCGACGATCACCGTGGCCTCGACGTCGAAGCCCTCCTCACTCTCCCAGCTGTGCGAACGCTCCTCGCCTTCGAGATCGGCGACGTTCAAGGCCAGGGCCACCACTGCCGGATCTCCCTGCAGCAGCTCGATGTAGTTCGGGATGTCGTCCCGGTCCGGCTGGAAGCAGACGCAACGCGGTTCAACGCCTTCGGGCGTCAGCGTGAAGCCGAGCTGGGCGAGCTTCTGCGCCGCCGCTTCGGGCTCCGACAGGGTGAGCGAAAGATGATCGATGTCGCGCGCGGAGATTTTCATGCCCGCTCATAGCGGTTCGACCGGGCCGGTTCAATCGAGGGGCGTCGCCGCCTTTTGACAGCCCCTCTGAGAAGTTCTTCGAGGGTCGGGAAGGGCACACAAACGTGATGCATGCCGCGCCCGCCGTGTAGTATTCGCGCGGAAGAACCGCCGGGTGGGAAGGCGGATCACGAAGGAGGAACGATGTCCAAGTTGACTCTCTACGGTATCTGGCTGAGCGGACCGACCTACAAGGCAGGGCTGGCGCTGTCTCTGATGGGGCAGCCCTTCGCCTACAAGCACATCGATCTGCGCAGCGGTGCGCACAAGCAGCCGGACTATCTCGCCATCAATCGCTTCGGGCAGGTGCCGGCCCTGGTCGATGGCGATCTCAAGCTCTGCCAGTCCGGCTCGATCCTGCTCTATCTCGCCGACAGGTTCGGCAAGATGGGCGGCAAGACGGCCGAAGAAAAAGCGCGGGTGCGCGAATGGCTGTTCTGGGAGTTCGATCGTCTGGCGCCGAACATCTATCGTCCACGTGCCATCAAGCGCGGCTTCGCCAAGGCCGACGACAACGTCTACCAGCTCTATACCGGCCTCGCGAACGACGCCCTGAAAGTGCTCGATGCGGCGCTCGCCAAGTCCGACTTCCTAGTGGGCAATGAGGCGACAATTGCCGACGTCGCTGTCTACGGTGACGTCGCCTACGCGGAAGAAGGCGGGATCGATCTTGCCACCTATGCCCATGTGAAGGCCTGGATGGCGCGGATCGAAAAGCTGCCTGGATTCAAGAAGTACGAGGACGTGCTGCCCAAGCAGGACGCCGCCTAGGCCGGCAGCTTCCAAGGATCACGCGGCCGACAGCGTCTTCACCGTGACGCCGGCTGCGTGGTCCGGCGGTTTTCGGACGCGGTCGCCCGATGCCGAAAGCGGCGTCAGGTCTCCTGCCGCATCTGCTGCCAGCTTTCTTCGACGCTCGTGCGGTCGAGGTCGCGCGTAATGAAGACCAGCCGCGAGCGGCGGTCATCATCGGGCCAGCGTGAGAGCAGGGTGGGGGGATGAAAGGTGCGGTGCACGCCGTGGATCACCAGCGGCTGATCCTCGCTCGTGACGTTCAATACGCCTTTCACGCGGAGCAGCCGGTCGCCCCAGGAGGCGCGCACCGCCATCAGCCAGCGATTGAAGACGTCCCAGTCGAGCGGCTCGTCGAAGGTCAGGCAGAACGAACCGATATGGGCGCTGTGCCGTGAGCGGTCGTGAGAATGCCCCTGGCCGTGCGCATGATCATGGGCTTCCGCATTGAGCCAGGCCTGGACCTTGTCGGTCTTGCCGGCCGGGTCGAAGGGACCGGAGTCGAACAGCAGGGCAGGATCGATGTCGCCCTGGACGATCTCGTACAGCGCAGCCCCGGGATTGAGGTCCTCGAGCCGGGCCCGCAGGTGTGCGTTGGTGTCGATGTCGGCGAGGTCGGTCTTGCTGATCAGCAGCCGGTCGGCAACGGCTGCCTGTTTCACCGCTTCCATATGTTCGTCGAGCTGGCGGGCGCCGTTCACGGCGTCCACTGTGGTGACGACACCGTCCAGGCGGTAGTCGTGGCTGATCATCGGATGGTTCAGCAGCAGCTGCAGGATCGGGGCAGGGTCGGCGAGCCCGGTGGTTTCCAGCAGGACGCGATCGAACGGCGGCGTCTCTCTGCCGGCACGGCGCTTGGCGATGTCTCGCAAGGTGCGGTCAAGATCGCCCTGGATGGTGCAGCAGACGCAGCCGGATTGCAGCAGCACCATGTCGCCGCCGACTTTTTCCACGAACAGGTGATCGAGCCCGACCTCGCCGAACTCGTTGACCAGCACCAGGCTGCGGGCCATGCGGCTGTCGTTCAGGACCCGGTTCAGCAGGGTGGTTTTTCCGCTGCCGAGGAAACCCGTGATCAGCGCCACAGGCATACGCTCGGCCGACTTGTCGCGATCAAACAGACTCATGCGGCGGCCTCATCGTGTGACCCTTCGGGAATGCATATGTAACAAGATAACAATGCGGGTTCCGCTTGACGCCTCCATGAGACGGCCCGACGCTCCGCGCACCAATCAATAAAAGGAGGAGCGTCCATGGACTCGAGATACCTCAAGGACAAGGAAGAACTCAAGCAGCCCGCCGTCGACGACGATCGTCGGGCGTTCCTCACGGCCGGCCTGGTCGGTGGTGCAGTGGCCGCCGGTGCCCTCATGACGGGTGCCGCGCATGCCCAGCAGGTCGCGCAGGCGCCGGCGTTGTCCGACAAGCCGTGGTGGCCGCATCCCAAATGGGGCAAGGACGATCAGGCCGGTGCTTCCAACTACATGACGCCGGCCAAGACGCTCGATGCCGTGAAACTGATCAAGGACGGCAAGGTCTACCGCATCGGCCGCGTCTACGAATCCGGCATGCCGAAGTTCGGTGAGCGCGCCTTCACGATGCGCATCCCGGGCGCGCCCACAGGCGGGCCGTTCGGCGCCAACAAGCTGATCTATCACGACGAGTATCTCGCCACCGAAATCGGCCAGACCGGCACGCAGTTCGACGGCCTCGGCCACATCGGCATCCAGATGGGCAAGGACGGCGACAAGAACGAGATGCGCTACTACAACGGCATCACCGAACAGGACATGGCGACGGCCTACGGCCTCACCAAGCTCGGCGTCGAGCATGTAAAGCCGTTCTTCACGCGGGGCCATCTGTTCGATGTGGAGGCGCTCAAGGGCAACATGATGGAGGCGGGACAGGAGATCACTGTCGCCGATCTGCGTGCCGCACTGCAGAAGCAGAACATGCAGGAAGCCGACATCAAGGAAGGTGACGCCGTCTTCTTCAATACCGGCTGGGGCAAGCTTTGGCTGAAGAACAACGACAAGTTCAACAGCGGCGAGCCCGGGATCGGGCTCGAAGTGGCCAAGTGGTGCATCGACAAGGGCGTTGCCCTGACCGGTGCCGACACCTGGGCGACCGAAGTCGTGCCCAATCCGAACAAGGATCTGGTTTTCGCGGTGCATGGCGAGCTGATCTGCAAGAACGGCATCTTCAACCACGAGAACCTGGATTTCACCGGGCTCATCGCCGATCGCAAATATCAGTTCGCCTATATCTTCTCGCCGGCGCCGATCAAAGGCGCCACCGGCTCGAACGGCGGCCCGGTCGCGGTGACCTGACAAATCGACCGTGGACCGAACCAACGCCCTCGCACGAGCGAGGGCGTTTTGCTTCTATGGATCAAAGAGTTTCGGGAGGAGAGTACGTGAAGATGTTTCGACGCGTCGCGTTGTCGACGATTGCAGTTCCGCTGGCCCTGGGCCTCGCGCTGCCGGCCATGGCCCAGGGCATTCCCAAGGCACAGTCGCCGGAGGAGGTGGGCTTTCTTTCGACCCGGCTGAAGCGGCTCAGCGACCGCTTGAACGAGGGCGTAAAGAACAACGAACTGCCGGGCGCCGTGGTGCTGATCGCTCGCAACGGCAAGATCGTGATGTTCGAGTCCTATGGCTTTCGCGACAAGGACGCCAAGGCTCCGATGACCAATGACACGATCTTCCGTATCGCCTCGATGACCAAACCGATCGTGACCCTGGCGGCCATGATGCTGATGGAGGAGGGCAAGCTCACCTTGGCCGACAAGGTGTCGATGCACATTCCCGCCTTCGCCAACACCAAGGTCGCGGTCGAGAAGAAGAACGCCGACGGTGCGACGGAGATCGTGCTGGAGCCGCAATATCGGCCCATGACCATTCACGATCTCATGCGTCACACCTCGGGCTTGACCTACGCCTCGCCCGGCGCCAATCCGATCAAGCAGTCCTATATCGACATGAAGGTCGCCGACCGCAGCCAGACCAATGCGGAAATGGCCGACAAGCTCGCCAAGCTGGCGCTGCTCTACCAGCCGGGCACGACCTGGGAGTATTCCATGTCGACCGACCTGCTGGGGCGGGTCGTCGAGGTCGCATCGGGCATGCCGCTCGACAAATTCATCGAGGAGCGCATCACCAAGCCGCTCAAGATGGGCGATACCGCCTTCGAGGTCGGGGCCGACAAGAAGGCGCGTGGCGCACGTCCCATGAAGGAGGGGCCGAAGAACGAGATGCCGGCGATCCCCGACGTCACCGACAAGTTCGCCTGGCGCTCGGGCGGCGGCGGCATGGTGTCGACGGCGGCCGACTATGCCCGCTTCCTGCAGATGTTCGCCAATGGCGGCCAGCTCGACGGTGTGCGGCTGGTCTCGCGCAAGACCATCGACCTGATGACGGCTGACGCCCTGCCGCCGGATATCAAGATGGGCGCCGACATGTTCCGCTTCGAGGCCCTGGAGCCCAGCGCCGCGATGGGGCAGGGCTTCGGGCTGGGCTTTGCGGTGCGCAATGTGCAGGGCGTGAATCCGCTGCCGGGCTCGCCCAACGACTACTACTGGGGCGGCGCCTACGGCACCTACTTCTGGCACGATCCGCGGGAGCGCATGTACGTGGTGTTCATGATGCAGTCGCCGGCGGCACGGTTGCGCTATCGCTACTTGATGCGCGACCTCGTCTACCAGGCGATGGTGAATTGACCGGAGTGCACTGACGGCGGGAACAAACGGTCATGATCGGTCAAAAGATCACTTCAACGCACAAAAACGGTCACGCGGCCTTCATGCGCAGTGCCTAGTCCTTCGGTCCTCTCAAAGGGCCGGAGGGCGAGATGGTGCAGCGGGTAAGGCAGCCGGGTGTGACACGGCGAGGGGCGATCTCAGGCGCAGCGGCTGCCGGGCTGATCGCGGCGGGCCCCGTGCCGGCGGTTCGGGCCGATGCCGGCGGAAAACGGCGGCTCGTCGTCGGCATGTCGGGTTTTCCGCCGGCGGTCGAGCCGGTGCTGTTCAATCACACCGCGACGCGCCGGGTGGTGCCGCAGCTCTTCGACACGCTGGTGGCCTTCGACCATGCCCGCGGAATGGCACTGCGGTCGGCCCTGGCCGAACGCTGGGAACGGACCGGCCCGCGCACGGTGAGGCTCTGGTTGCGCAAGGGCGTGACCTTCCACGACGGCAGCCCCTTTACGGCCGACGATGTGGTCTTCTCCTTCAGTCCGGAGCATCTGCTGGGGCCGGGCATGTCTGGCCGGTCGATCGCCATGCAGACGCTGGATCGCCTCGACAGGGTCGAGACGATCGATGCCCACGAGATCGCGATCCATGCCAAGGGCGACGATGCCTTGCTCGAGCAGCGCCTGGCGGCCTGGGGATCGGAGATCGTCGGCAAGCGCGCCTTCGAGACGGCGGGCTCGTGGGACAAATGGACGGCCGCGCCGGTCGGCACCGGGCCCTATCGCCTGGTCAGCCAGAAGCTCGATGTCGACCTCGTGCTGGCGCCGCATCAGGCCTATTGGGGAGGCACACCTCCTTTCGCCGGCATCGAGTATCGCATCCTGCCGGAGCCGGCGACGCGGCTGAATGCGCTGCTGACCGGGGCCATCGACATCGCCACCGACGTCGCTCCCGATCGCTTTGCCGAGATCGAGCAGCGGCCCGAGCTCGAGGTTGCGGGCGGCGCGGTGCAGAACATCCGCTATCTGGCGATCGACCAGTCCGGCCCGGTACTGAAGAGCGCCAGGCTCCGCCGTGCGCTCAGCCTGGCGCTCGATCGCAAGACCTTCGTCGAGGCGCTGTGGGCCAATCGCGTGCCGGTGCCGAACGGCTTCCAGTTGCCGAGCTTCGGAGCGGGCTACATCGAGGACTTTCCGGCGCTGGCCTATGATTCCGATCTGGCGCGCAAGCTGATCGCCGAGAGCGGCTACAAGGGCGAGACGATCGTCTATCGGCTGCTCAACAACTACTACACCAACCAGGTCTCCGGCGCGCAGGCCATGGTCGAGATGTGGCGGGCCGTGGGCCTCGATGTCCGCCTGCAGATGATGGAGAACTTCTCCCAGGTCCAGCGCAAGCCGGTGAACGCGCTCTACGACAGCTCGTCGACCGCGATCTTCCCCGACCATCTCGGCCAGGCCTGGCGGGAGTTCGGTCCCAAGGGCACGCTGCCGATGCAGGTCGGCATCTGGCAGAACCAGGAATATTTCGGCCTCGGCGATCGCCTGCAGGGCACCCTCGACCCCGCAGAGCGCCGTATCCTGGTGCGCCGCATGCTCGAGATCATCGATCGCGAGGATCCGCCCTGCGTGGTGCTGCATGCCTCGGGCCAGTTCTACGGCAAGCGCAAGGACGTTCCCTGGAGTCCAGGGCAGACGCTCGACCTCGACTTCGGGCCGTTCAACCGGGCCGCAGTACAGCGCTGACCATGGACGAGCAGGACCCTCGGACCCCGCGGCGTGGCGCGCAACTGAGCGCTGCACGCCGGCAGGACATTCTCAGCCTGGTGTCGCGCGGCGAGATCGTGGCGGTCGGCGACCTTGCCGGCCGGCTCGGCGTCTCGCCGGAGACCATCCGGCGCGACATGCGCGCCCTGGAGGGCGCCGGCCACCTTCGACGCGTCCATGGCGGGGCGGCACCCGCCGGCCCCGTCGACCTGACGGCCCGCCGTCCCGTCGCGGAACGGCTGGCTTTGTCGCGCGATGCCAAGATCGCCGCCGCGCGCGCGGCACTTCCTGCCTTCGAGAGTGGCATGACGGTGTTCCTCGGCGGCTCGTCCACCATGCTGCTGCTGGCCGAGCTGCTGGCCGGCTGCGACCTCGCTTTGTCGGTCACCACCAACATGGTCGACATCGCGACGCGGCTGGCGGAGCGAGAGCGCTGCAAGGTCACCTTGCTGGGCGGTGTCCTGAAGCCCGCGACCCGCACCCTGGTCGGGGCGGAGATGCTGCGCGCGCTCGATCGCCAGCTGTTCGACCTCGCCGTGTGCGGGGCGAGCGGTATCGACCCGATGCACGGCTTTCTCGGTCCCTCGGCCTGGCATGCCGAGATCGGTGCCAAGCTTGCCGAGCGCTGTCGCTGCCTCGGTTTCGTGGCCGACGCGGCGAAGCTCGGGCGATCGGACGCCTTCGTCGTCCAGCCGCTCGAGCGCGTATCGTTCCTGGCGACCGATGCCGTCCCTCCGGCAGCGTTCGCATCGGCATTCGACGCCGCTGCAATCCGTGTCATGCTGCCGCCCGCTGCCCTGCGTATCGAGAGCCCGTGAAGAAGACCATGCCGACCTCGCTCCGGAACCATGTCGTGTTCGTTCTGTTCGACGGATTGCGGCCCGACCTGATCACTCCGGCCAACACGCCGAACCTGTGCCGGCTCAGCCGTCAGGGCGTGATGCTCGAGCGGCAACGCACCGTCTTTCCCAGCGAGACGCGGATTGCGATGACGAGCCTCGTCACCGGGGCAACGCCCGATCGCCACGGCATCGTCGGCAACAGGTACTTCGACCGGTCGGCGACGGGACGGTTCGCCGTGAACACGGCCGATCATCGGCTCATCGAGAAGCTCGATACCGAGAGCGGAGGGCGCCTTCTCGGCGTGCCGTCACTCGGTGAGATCCTTGCCGCTCACGGCCGGTCGCTGGCGGTTCTCGCCTCCAACTCGGCAGGGGCGACGCGCCTCTTCAATCACAAGGCGCGGGCGCTGGGCCATGCGACCTTGTCGGGACATTTTCCGGATGTCGCGACGTCGGCCGAGCTGCTCGACCAGGTGCAGCGACGGTTCGGGCCCGTCCCGCCGGCACCACCGAAAGGGACGCCGGATCTCGAGGCCCAGCGGCTGCTGGCCTCGACCTTTCTCGAGCTGGTATGGCCCGAGCGGCGGCCCGATGTGACGATCCTGTCATTCAGCGAACCCGACACCTCCTCGCATTATTGCGGCACCGCCGCCGCCGAGACGCGTCAGGCGCTGCGCTTTGCCGACGAACAGTTCGGTCGCGTGCTCGACTGGTGGGAGGCCGAGGGCAGGGCGGAGGGTGTGCACCTGATCGTGGCGTCGGACCACGGCCATGTCTCCGTGCAGGCGAAGGCCGATCCCGTCGACGCGCTGGAAGCGGCGGGCTTGCGTTGCGGTTCGGGGGAGGCCAGCGAAGTCGATATCGACGCGGTCGTCCTGCCGGGACAGGTCGGCGCCATCTACCTGACCGATCCGACGGAAGAAGCAATCCGCCGTGCCGTCGCCGCGATGATGGAGCGACCCTGGTGCGGGCCGGTCTTCACCGCCGCGCAAGGTGACGTCGAAGGCGTCGCGCCCGGCAGCTTCGCGCGGCACCTCGTCTTCGCCGATCATGGCCGCGCGGCCGATATCCTGTTCGCCTATCGCAGCGACAGCGAGGCCGATCCCTTCGGCCTGGCTGGCCGGACCTGGAGCGCCGACTGGGGCATCGGGCTTGGTGTCCATGGCGGTCTCCATTCCGCCGAGATGGCCGCCACCGGAATTCTCGCCGGCACACACTTCAAGCGCGGCGTCCCGTCAACGACACCCTCGAGCATCGTCGATCTGGCGCCGACAGCGCTTCGGATTCTCGGCATCGCGCCACCGGCAACAATGACCGGCCGCGTGCTCAGCGAGTGCCTCGAGCAGTCAGTGGAAACACCGTCGGTGGTCGAGGAAGTGGAGGAGGCGGGAACGGGCCGCTACCGCCAGAGGCTGCGGCGCGCGGCGGTCGGGGAAAACCGCTACGTCGAAGGCGCCGAAGCGCAATCCTGAAAAGACTACTAGGCAATCGCCAGCATGCCCGGCACACTGGGCGCGCGTAGGCGAAACATCGCCACGCCCGCACGCCCTGGGGAGGGAACGCGTCGATGTCGGAGCAGGCTGCAGTCCTGGCCGTGACGATGGCGGATTGAGCCGGCTCGATGGACGCCTCGCTCGATCTGCTGCTCAACGCTCTCATCTCCGGGCTGCTGCTCGGCGGCTTCTACGCCGCAGTCTCGATCGGCGTGGCGATCTCCTTCGGGCTGCTCGACGTCGTCAACATCGCCCATCCGGCCTTCATCCTGCTCGGCTCCTACGTCGCCTTCCTCGGCAATACGGTACTGGGCATCGATCCGATCCTGTCGGCGCTGATTGCGCTGCCGGCCTTCTACTTCCTCGGCGTGCTGGCCTACCAGGTCTACTACGTGGCCTTCGAGCGGCGGGACGACCAGTCGCTGCGCGGCCTGTCGTTCTTCTTCGGCCTGCTGTTCATCACCGAAGTGGGGCTGGTCCTGGTGTTCGGCGTCGACTATCGCACCGTGCAGGCCCGCTATATCGGCGCGACGCTCAATCTCGGCCTGTTCGAGCTGCCGTTGCGGCTGCTGGTGCCATTCCTGGTGTCGATGCTGATGGTCGTGGCGCTGCAGATCTTCCTGTCGCGGACCTTCGTCGGCCGGGCCATCCAGGCGGTGGCGCAGGACCAGCTCGCGCTGCGCCTGATGGCGGCCAATCCGATCAAGATCAAGCGCATCGCCTTCGGATTGTCGATCGCCACGGCGTCGCTCGCCGGTGCCTTCCTGATCATCATCCAGCCCGTCGAGCCGTCGATCGGCCGGGAATATATCGGCCGCGTCTTTGCGATCTGCGTGCTGGGCGGGCTGGGGAGCTTTCCCGGCATGGTGATCGCGGCCATGACGCTCGGCATCGCCGAGAGCCTGACCGCCACCTTCTTCGGTCCCTCCTGGGCACCGGCCGTGGCCTTCGGCATCCTGCTCATCACCTTGGCGGTGCGGCCCAGTGGCATCCTTGGCCGATAAGACGTCCCTCGACGGCGCCTTGCCGGGCCTGCGCGGACTGCCTTTCGTCCTGCTCCTGATCGCCGTTGCGGCCGCGATTTTCGCCGCCGGCCGCTGGTTCGGCAGTTCCTACGCCTTCTTCGTGGGCTACGTCGTGCTGCAGTACATCGTCCTGGGCTCGGCCTGGAACATCCTGGGCGGCTACACCGGCTACGTGAATTTCGGTGTCACGGCCTTCTTCGCCATCGGTGCCTACTCGACGGTGGTTCTGAACAAGCTGATGCCCGCGCTGCCGCTGCCGGTAATGATCCTGGTTGGCGGGGTCATGGCAGGCCTGGTGGGACTGGGAACCGGCTATCTCACCCTGCGCCTGCGCGGCGTGTTCTTCTCCATCGCCACGCTGGCGCTGGCCGTCGTCGTGCAGACTCTGATCACCAACTGGGATTTCGTCGGCGGCGCGCGCGGCGCCTATGTGATGCGGCCGAAGGTGGCGCCGCTGATCGGCGGCGAATACGTGCAGTACCTGTTCCTGATCATGCTGGGGCTGGTTGTCGTCGTGCTGGCGACGGCGCGGGCCATCGAGCGCTCCGCTCTCGGCTACGGCTTTGCCGCGATCCGCGACGACGAAGCGGCGGCCGAGGCCTCCGGCGTGCCGACCTTGCGGCTGAAGCTGATCGCCACGGGCCTGTCGGGCGGCTTCATGGGCATGGCCGGAGCGCCGTTGCCCTTCTATGTGACCTATCTCGATCCCGCCTCGGGCTTCAGTCTGAACTATGCCGTGAACGCCATTGCCATGCCGCTGATCGGCGGCACGTCGAGCTGGCTGGGGCCGGTGATCGGTGCCGTGCTGGTCGGCGGCCTGCAGGAGTATCTGCGCGTCACGATCTCGTCGGCCGTCAATGTGCTGGTTGCCGGCGTCCTGATGGTCGCCTTCGTGATCCTGGCGCCGCAGGGAATCGTCGGCCTCTTCCAGAGGAAGAAGCGATGACGGCGCTGCTGCAGGTCGAGGGGCTGGGCAAGCGCTTCGGCGGCTTCGTGGCGCTGGACTCGGTCGATCTCGACGTGCAGCGGGGCGAGCGGCTGGGGCTGATCGGGCCCAACGGGTCGGGCAAGTCGACCCTGGTCAACTGCATCTGCGGCACCCTGCGCAATGAAAGCGGCCGGGTACGGTTCGGCGAGGCGGTGCTGGACGGCTTGTCGGCGCATCAGCGCACACGGCTCGGCCTCGCCCGCAGCTTCCAGTTGCCGCGGCCGTTCGGCAGCCTGTCGCTGATCGAGAACATTCGCGTGCCGATTCTCTACGCCGTCAATTCCCGGAGCGGAGCGGGCCTCGGCGGAGCCGCACTCGTGACGCGCTGCCTCGATCTGCTCGGCCAGGTCGGGCTTGCCGGCAAGGCCGACCTCAGGCCACGCGATCTGACGCAGATCGAGATGCGCAAGCTCGAGCTGGCGCGTGCCATGGCGACCGAGCCGCAACTCCTGATCGCCGACGAAGCGATGGCCGGGCTGAGCCATACCGAGGTCGACGAGATCATTGCTCTCCTGATCCGGCTGAACGAGCAGGGGGTCACGGTGATCATGATCGAGCACATCATGCGGGCGGTGATGGCCTTCTCGCAGCGCCTCGCTGTGCTGGTGGCGGGGCGCAAGATCGCCGATGGCCCGCCGCAAGAGGTGGTGCGCAACCCCGATGTCGTGAAGGCCTACCTTGGCGAGTAGCCTCACCCTCACCAAGATCGACGCCGGCTACGGGGCCGTGCGCGTGCTCGAAGACGTGTCGCTGCAGGTCGGCGCCGGCGAGACGGTGGCGCTGCTCGGCACCAACGGCAACGGCAAGTCGACCCTGATGAAATCCATCATGGGCATCGTGCAGCCGTCGGCCGGCAGCATCCGCGCCTCGATCGAAGGCGCGGAGTACGAGCTGGTCGGCCGCACGACGGAGGAGATTGTCGACCTCGGCATCGCCTTCGTGCCCGAGGGGAGGCGGCTCTTCCCCAAGCTCACGGTGACCGAGAACCTGCTGCTGGGCGCCTTCCGGCCGAAGGCGCGGGCGGCGATCCAGCGCAATCTCGACTTCTGCTTCGAGACCTTTCCGCGGCTGAAGGAGAGAGCCAGGCAGCTCGCCGGCAGCATGAGCGGCGGCGAGCAGCAGATGCTGGCGCTGGCACGTGCGCTGATGTCGGCGCCGCGCATCCTGCTGATCGACGAGCCCTCGGTCGGCCTGGCGCCGCTGCTGGTCAGCCGCACCACCGAGAAGATCAAGGAGCTGAAGGAGGGTTACGACCTCACGGTCCTGATGGCCGAGCAGAACTTCACCCAGGCCATCCGCATCGCTGACCGCGGCTACGTCATCGTTCACGGCCGCATCGCCTTCGCCGGTGAATCGGCCGAGGCCTTGAAGAACAACGAGATGATCCGGGAGTTCTACCTGGGGGCGTAACCGGACCGCGGGCCTCCAGGCCCGTCTCGGGCTCATGAGCGGACCTGGAGGTCCGCGATCCAATGAGCAGCTACTTCTTCGGATCGCCTGGTCGGCACAGGATCGTTCCGTATCGGCATTGCAGTCACTCGCCGACCGCCGGTTTCATCCTCATGCCATTCAATTTCAAGAGGACCGAGAAAGCCGTCAGGCTCAGGCCGCCCAGGATCGCGAAAGTCGCCTGTGCCCCGATACCGGCCATCAGGGCCGCCAGAACCGGCGGAGCCAGGGCGTTGATCAGGTTCATGGGCAAGGCGATGGTTGCCATCGCTGCCGCATAATCGGCTCTCTCGAAGAAGACGAGCGGCATCGTGGCCCGTGCGACGGCGAAGGCGCCGCTTCCGATGCCGAACAGCGCGAGATAGCCAACCACGGACAGGATACCGGCCCCGCCGATCCAGATCGCGATCAGCCCCATCGGAATCATGGCGCCTGAGACAATCGCAGTGGACAGCCCGTCCCATTTCCGCCCGCCCAGAAGATCGATCACGCGCCCACCAACCTTGAAGGCGCCGAGGAGCGAGGCAATGGCGACGGCTCCGGCAAGGTCCATTCCCATGGCTTGCAGGAGCTGTATCCCCACCGCTTCGATGCCGAAGGTGACAAAGCTGTTCAGCGCGATGGCGGTCACCAGAAGCACGAAGACGGACCCCTTACGCCCGCGTCCCTCATTGGTGGCCTTGGTTGCCGCGGTTCCAATTGCAGGCAGTCCGAACCAGATCAACGGGCAGACGGCCAAAGTCATGACCGCCGCGTAGACGAGCACAACCCCTCGCCAGCCAACCAGGTTTTCGACCAAGGCGGTTATGGGCCAGAAGACGCTGCCGGCAAGGCCCGTCACCAGCATCAATGTTCCGATCAGGCTGCGCGCCCGATCCCCTTCGCATTCCGCGATGTAGGCGTAAGCCGCAGTCGTCAGGAACATGGCGCCGCCGAGACCGGTCAGCGCCCAGGCAATCCAGAATACCTCCAGATTTGGGGCGCGCGAGAGCAGGCACAGCCCAAGCCCGATCATGCCTGCTCCTGCAGCCATGACGTGACGCGTTCCGAACCGGCGGAAGGCGCGGCCGACCCAGGGGGCTGCGAGCCCCATTGCGGCATACATCAGCGAGGTTCCCAGGAAAATCGAGGGCAGAGGGCCGCCGAATTCCGTCGCTATCCGAGGTGCAATCACCGGCAAGACACTGACCGCACCCCAGCCGGTAATCTGGGTCAGCGCGAGAACAAGCAGGACGCGGAAATGACGTTGCATCGTCTATTCGTAGGTACAAAGTGCGACACTCGGATTTCAGGCGCGAATGCGCAACTTGGCCCTGCGAAGCCGAACACGCTCACGATCATGCGGCGGGCTCCGCGCGGGGTAACCCTCGCGCTTTGAGGCCCGCGGTCCGATGAGTGCTTATTTCTTGGGATCGTACGGATAGATGATGTTGCCGGTCTTGTACTTGGTCGGCCACAGGATCACTTCCGTCTTGGGATCACGGAACTGCTCGACGCCGTTGCCGACGACGCCCTGGAACTGGGCGGCGACGACCTGCGATTCCTGCCACTCGCCCTCGGCGTTGAACTTGATGTCGCCGACCACGGTCTTGAAGGTGTTCTTGCGCGCGAACTCGGCGAGCTTGGCATCGTCGGCGCTGCCGACCGCCTTGACCGCCTGCTCGACGACCTGGCCCAGCGCATAGCCGAAGGGCGGCAGGTAGTAGCCCAAGAGGTCGACGCCGACCTCGGCCGACTTGGCCTGGTACTTCTTCAGGAACTCGCGGCCTTCGTCGGTCGCGAAGCCGGCCCAGGGCAGCCAGAAATCGTAGACCACGATGCCGTTCAGCAATGGCCCGAGCTGGGTCTTGATGGCGGTTGCCTGCAGGCCGACCATGCCGCCGCCGTACATCTTGGGTTTGAAGCCGATCTCGTGCGTGGCACGGATGATGCCCACAGAATCGGGTGGGTAGGAGGCGGCGAAGAAGATGTCGGGATTGGTCGCCGCGATCGCCCGCACGATCGGCGTGAAGTCGGCCGTCGAGGGCGGGTAGGTCTTGTCGTAGACGATCTTGAGCCCGTATTGCTTGGCCTGGTTGCGCACGCCGTCCAGCGCATTGCGCGGAAACTCGGCGTCGGCGCCGGTGATGGCAAGCGTCTGCGGTTTGGGCGTCTGCTCCATGGCCACGGCGAAGAAGCCCTCGGCGAAGGCCTCCTTGGGCTTCGGTCCGCCGGTCGGCGTGATGGAGAAATAGCGCGGGTACTTGAATTCGGTGTTCACGGCGAGGCCCAGCAACCCGAAGAAGGTGCGGTCGTGCTGCATCACCACCGGCATCGCCGGCGCCACCATGTTGGTGGCATAGCCGCTGGTCACGATGTCGACCTTGTCGACGTCGAGAAGCTTGGTGTAGAGGCCGGGCACGTTTGAAGGATTCGACTGATCGTCGTAATAGACGAGCTTCACCGGCCGGCCGAGAAGACCGCCGCGTGCATTGACGTCCTGTTCCCAGATCTGCAGCGCCAGCAGCGCCGCCTTCCCGTTGGGCGCGAGCCCGCCGGTCAGCGCCATGCCGAAGCCCACGGTGAACGGCTTGCCCTGTGCACGGGCCGTGCCCAGTACGCTTGGTCCGGCACCCGCAGCGGCCGCCAGCTTGCCGAAGGTGCGACGCTTGATGAGCATGAACGTTCCTCCGATGTATTCTTGGCTTGTTTTCCTTGCCTTGTTTTATTGGCCTGATTTTCTTGTATCGACAGGCGATCCTAGAGCATTTTCCGTCCGGCTGGAATCAGCCGGATGGAAAATGCCGAAGCCGGAGATGCATGTAACAACGCGCTTCCGCTCAAGTAGAACCGCTGCGCGGTTCTACTTGAGCGCAAGCCGCTGTAGCCTCAAACTCGCCGATCTGTCACCGGACGGCAGCAGCCCGGCCCGGTTGCAGCGCCGGCATCACCTCGCGGGCGAAGGCGCGCAGATTGACCAGCGAGGCATTGGGATCGACCAGCAGGATGTTGGTGGCGCCCGCTGCCTCGAGCTCGCGCAGACGAGCGATGATTTCCTCCGGCATGCCGAGAAGCGCGGCGGTGTCGTCTTCCACCCGGGAGGGGAGCTTGTCGCGGGCGAGATCGCCGATCACGCCGATCACCCGCTTGCGCGTCTCGTAGGCGGCGGCTCGCTCGCTTTCATGGCGGATCATCTGCAAGGCCCGGGCCGTCGCCACGAGGCCGGCATGATAGGGCCGGCCGATACGGTCGCATTCCTCGCGGAACAGGGCGATGCGCCGCGCGATCTGATCGGTCTGCGCGAGCTGGTCGAGCAGCAGGTGATAGCCCTCGCGCGCCGCGCGCCGGATGCTGTCGGGACTGCCCGCGGCCAGCCACAGCGGCGGATGCGGCCGCTGCACCGGCGCGGGCTCGACCAGGATGTTCTCGTAGTGCCAGCGCTTGCCGTGGTGGCTGAAACGGCCTTCCGTCGTCCAGGCCTTGCGGATCACCTCCATGGCCTCGTCGAAACGCTCCGTCGCCTCGGCCATGGGAATGCAGAAGCCGTCGAACTCGGCCTGGCGGTAGCCCTTGCCGACGCCGAAATCGACCCGTCCGCCGGTCAGCAGGTCGAGCGTGGCGACCTGCTCGGCAATCAGCACGGGATTGTGCCAGGGCAGCACGACGACGGCCGTGCCGAGGCGGATGTTGCGGGTGCGGGCCGCAAGATAGGCCAGCACCGTGATCGAGGCCGAAACCTGGCCGTGCCCGGTGAAATGGTGCTCGACCATGAAGAGCTGGCGGAAGCCCAGCCGGTCGGCCTCGATCACATACTCGATGAAGCTCTCGTAGCCCTGACTGTCTTCAAGGCCTACCGACGGTTTGGTGCGCGCTCCGCCGAACAGTCCGAACTGCATGCGCGCGCTCCTCCAGTTGAGCTTTGGGCAGGTGAGCCGTCAGGTCTTCATGCGCATCCGGCCGAGATAGTCGCGCTTGCCGAGCGGCACGCCCTTATGGCGCAGGATGTCGTAGGCGGTCGTCGAGTGGAAGTAGAAGTTCGGCAGGGAAAAGGACTGCAGGAAGCCTTCCGCCGTGAAGGGCAGGCTGCGGCCGCCGATCTCGAAGGCCATGTCCTTGCCCAGGAGACCGTTCACCTCCTCGGGTTTGACCTGCTGCAGCTCCTGCCGGGCATCCGAGATGGTCTTCTGGAAGCCGGCATAGTCGAGCGCGGGAACCGGGGACGGCGGCTTGAACACGCCGGCCTGCACGCCCCGGATCGCGCCGAGCGAGTGATGCACGACCGAATGGAGCTGGAACTTGAAGGGCAGCATGTCCGGCGCCAGCTTGGTTTCCAGGATCTCGCCAGGATCGGTCTTGTTCTCCTGGAAGTGGGTCAGGCCGCGGCCGAGGAAGCCCTCCACGCCGCCCAGTATCTGCAGGTAATTCGTGACACTCAGTTCGTAGAGCGAGATCGCCATCGTCGGGTCCTCCGGGCTGCTTTGTTGGCGGTATTGTCGATGGTCTTCGCAGCGGCGCAACCGTTTCCTCATGGGTCGAATGAGGCATCCTTGCTTCGCGTGTTTCGCGGGGTGGTCTAGGGTCCGCGCCGACCTTGCCTTCTCAATTTGTCCTCCGAGGAGAGACGCCATGATCGACCTGCACTACTGGCCGACCCCCAACGGCTGGAAGATCTCCATCATGCTCGAAGAATGCGGGCTGCCCTATAAGCTGGTGCCGGTGAACATCGGCGCGGGCGATCAGTTCAAGCCCGAGTTCCTGAAAATCAGCCCCAACAACCGCATGCCGGCGATCGTCGATCACGAGCCGCCGGGGGGCGGCGCGCCGGTCTCGGTCTTCGAGTCGGGCGCGATCCTGCAGTACCTTGCGGAGAAGGCCGGGAAGTTTCTGCCGAAGGAACTGCACGCCCGATACGACGTCCTGCAGTGGCTCTACTGGCAGATGGGCGGGCTGGGGCCGATGGCCGGGCAGGCCGGCCATTTCAACGTCTACGCTCCGCAATTCGCGCCGGCGGAGCAGCTCGTCTACGGGCAGAAGCGCTACAGC
>BFBZ01000146.1_pt1 | contig 95648 bp, 90 predicted proteins | sample 1888401 | NCBI WGS metagenome assembly BFBZ01 (sample SAMD00112614, study PRJDB3348) | symbiont metagenome | host: Chara braunii
ACCCGCGTGCTGACGACCCGCATCGCCCATCTCCTGCTCACCGGCCAGACGCGGCCCTCGCAGGTGCTGGCCGTCACCTTCACCAACAAGGCGGCCCGCGAAATGCTCGACCGCGTGGCGAGCCTGATCGGCGGCGCCGCCGACGGCATGTGGCTCGGCACCTTCCATTCGGTCGGCGTGCGCGTGCTGCGCCGCCATGCCGAGCTGATCGGGCTCAAGAGCAACTTCACCATCCTCGACACCGACGACCAGACGCGGCTGATCAAGCAGCTTCTGCAGGCCGAGGGGATCGACGACAAGAAATGGCCGGCCCGCATCCTGTCGAGCATCATCCAGCGCTGGAAGGACCGCGCGCTGACGCCTGACAAGGTGTCGGCCGACGATGCCGGCGAGTTCGCGGGCGGCCGCGCCGGCGACATCTACCGCCAGTATCAGGCGCGGCTGGCCGAGGTGAATGCCGTCGATTTCGGCGATCTCGTGATGCATTGCGTCACCCTGTGGCAGACGCATCCGGATATCCTCGCCCTCTATCATAGCCGGTTCCGCCACATCCTGGTCGACGAGTATCAGGACACCAACGTCGCGCAGTATCTCTGGCTGCGCCTGCTCGCCCAGGGCACGCCGAACGTCTGCTGCGTCGGCGACGACGACCAGTCGATCTACGGATGGCGCGGCGCCGAGGTCGGCAACATCCTGCGCTTCGAGAAGGACTTCCCCAACGCCACCATCGTGCGCCTGGAGCGCAATTACCGTTCGACGCCGCACATTCTGGCCGCCGCATCGCACCTGATCGCCCATAACGAGGGCCGGCTGGGCAAGACCTTGTGGACCGAGGCCAAGGAGGGTGAGCGCATCTCGCTGCGCGGCGTGTGGGACGGCGACGAGGAGGCCCGCACGATCGGCGAGGAGATCGAGGCGCTGCAGCGCGACAAGCACAAGCTCTCGCAGATCGCCATCCTGGTACGCGCCGGCTTCCAGACCCGCGAGTTCGAGGAACGGTTCATCACGCTCGGCCTGCCCTACCGCGTGATCGGTGGCCCGCGCTTCTACGAGCGCCAGGAGATCCGCGACGCGCTGGCCTACTGCCGCGTCACCGTCCAGCACGACGACGACCTCGCCTTCGAGCGCATCTACAACACGCCGCGCCGCGGCCTGGGCGAATCGGCGCTGCGCACCTTGCGCCTGATCCAGCGCGCCCAGAAGGTCTCGCTGTTCGAGGCGACGCGCCGGGCGCTGGAGACCGACGAGCTGAAGGCCCGGCCGCGCAAGGCGCTGGGCGACCTGGTGCGCAGCTTCGAGCGCTGGCGCGGCATGCTGGACGGCATGAACCATGTCGAGGTGGTGGAAACCCTCCTCGAGGAGTCGGGCTACACCGACATGCTGCGCATGGACCGCTCGGTCGAGGCCGAGGGCCGGCTGGAGAACCTGAAGGAACTGACCAACGCGCTGCAGGAGTTCGACACCCTGCCGGCCTTCCTGGAGCATGTCGCGCTACTCACCGACAATGCCGAGAAGTCGAACGGCGACATGGTGAGCGTCATGACCCTGCATGCCGCCAAGGGGCTGGAGTTCGACACGGTGTTCCTGCCGGGCTGGGAGGAAGGGCTGTTCCCCAACCAGCGTGCCCTCGACGACAAGGGCCTGGCGGGCCTCGAGGAAGAGCGGCGGCTGGCCTATGTCGGGCTGACCCGGGCGCGCAAGCGCGCCTACGTCTCCTTTGCCGCGAACCGCCGCGTGTTCAACCAGTGGCAGGCCGCCATCCCGTCGCGCTTCCTGCGTGAGCTGCCGACCGACCGGCTGGCCGAGAGCAGCGACGCCGGCCTCTACGCCACCTACTCGGCCGGCCATCACGGCGGCCTGCGCGAACAGGCGAGCGGCTTCGACTACGAGAGCCTCGGCGTCTCCTCGGCGCGGCGCCCGCGCTGGCGCGACGAGACGGCCGACGACCGGCGCGCCGTCGAAGGCGACAAGCTCGATCTCAGCGTCGGCCAGCGCGTCTTCCATCAGAAGTTCGGCTACGGACGCATCGTCGCCATGGACGGCAACAAACTCGACATCGAATTCGAGAAGGCCGGCGCCAAGAAGGTGCTCGACAGCTTCGTCGAAGCGGCCTGACAAGACAAAAATCGGGAGGAAAGATACACCATGCTTCGCCGCTCAGCCCTTGTTCTTGGCCTCGCCTTGGTCGCGCCGGCGGCCTTTGCCCAAACCGGCAATCCTTCCGGCAAGGTGACGGTGGTCACCTCCTTCTCCAAGGACGTCACCGACCCGATCAAGAAGGCCTTCGAGAAGGCGGTGCCGGGCGCGACCCTCGAGGTGCAGAACCGCAACACCAATGCCGGCGTGAAGTTCCTCGAAGAGACCAAGGGCAACAATCAGGTCGACCTCTTCTGGGCCTCCGCACCCGACGCCTTCGAGGTGCTGAAGGGCAAGAAACTGCTGGCCGCCTACAAGCCCAAGGCCACCGGCATCGCCGACAAGGTCGGCTCCTATCCGGTGAACGACAAAGACGGCTTCTATTCCGGCTTCGCCGCGTCGGGCTACGGCATCATGTGGAACGAGCGCTACGTGAAGGCCAACAAGCTGCCCGCGCCCAAGGAATGGCAGGACCTCGCCCAGGCGCCGTATTTCGATCACGTCTCGATCTCCGCGCCGTCGCGCTCGGGCACGACGCACCTCACCGTCGAGACCGTCCTGCAGGGCGAAGGCTGGGACAAGGGCTGGCGCACCTTGAAGGACATCTCGGGCAACCTGCGGCAGGTCACCGACCGCTCGTTCGGCGTGCCCGAGGCGGTGAACTCGGGCCAGGTCGGCTACGGCATCGTGATCGACTTCTTCGCCTTCTCCTCGCAGGGCGCGGGCTTCCCGGTGAAGTTCGTCTATCCTTCGGTGACGACCCTGGTGCCGGCCAATGTCGGCGTCGTCGCCAACGCCCCCAACAAGGCGGGCGCCGAAGCCTTCATAGAGTTTCTGCTGTCGCCGGCCGGCCAGGAGGTGCTGCTGGAGCCGACGATCCGCCGCCTGCCGGTGCGGCCCGACACCTATGCCAAGGCGCCGGCCGACTACCCCAACCCGTTCAAGGACAAGAACCTGCAGGGGCTGCTGACCTTCAACGCCGAACTCTCCGAAAGCCGTACCGCCGCCGTCGACACCTTGTTCGACCAGCTGGTCACCTTCCAGCTCGAGCCGCTCAAGGCCGTCACCAAGGTGCTGCACGAGGTCGATGCCGCGCTCGCCAAGAAGGACAACCCCCAGGCGCGCGCCCTCGCCAAGGAAGCGCGCGACCTGATCGCCGCCATGCCCATCACCGAAGCCCAGGCCGCCTCCCCCGAGATCAAGGCCGCCTTCACCGGCGGCAAGGAGAAGTCGGCCCGCCAGGCCGAACTCGAACAGCAATGGTCGGCCTTCGCCAAGGAGAAGTACGCCGCCGCCAAGACCAAAGCCGACGAGGCCCTGAAGCTGGCGCGATAGTGCTGCTCTCATACAGTCCTCTCCGCCGCTTCGCGGCTTGTAACCAAGCCGCTGTACCGGGGGAGAGGAAGGGACCCGTTGCGAAGCAACGGGGAGGTGAGGTGGTGTGGATCACGGGCGTGATGTGCGCGTTGAAAGTTCCTCGACCCACCTCACCTCCCCCACGCTACGCGCGGGGCCCCTTCCTCTCCCCCCACTCCGCGGCTTGTTCCAAGCCGCTACGCGGGCGGAGAGGACGGTAATGAGCATGACCCGCTCCCCCGGCCAGATCGCGCTCGCGCTGGCGATCGCCCTGTTTCTCGGTGTCTTCCTGCTCGTGCCGGTGGCGACGGTCGTCTATGTCGCCTTCACCGAGAAGGGCGGCGGTGGGCTCACCCTGGTCAACTTCCTCGATTTCGGGCGCACCGACCTCTTCGTGCGCTCCTTCTGGAACTCGGTCTATGTCTCGGCGATGACGGTCGTCTGGGCCTCCGCGCTGGCCCTGCCGCTGGCCTATCTCACGACGCGCTTCGAGTTCCGCGGCGCCATGCTGGTGCAGACCCTGGGCTTCCTGCCGTTGATCATGCCGCCCTTCGTCGGCGCGGTGGCGATGCAGCTCCTGTTTGGCCGCAACGGCACGGTCAACCTGCTGCTCGACGAGTGGTTCGACTTCAAGATCGGCTTCATGGAAGGGTTGAACGGCGTCATCTTCCTGCAGGCCATCCACTACTTCCCCTTCATCCTGGTCAATCTCTCGGCCGCGCTGCGCAACATCGACCGCAGCATGGAGGAAGCCGCGCAAAATCTCGGCTCGCACGGGCTGCGCCTGTTCCGCCGCATTGCGCTGCCGCTGGCCCTGCCCGGCTACATCGCCGGCGCCAGCCTGGTCTTCGTCAAGGTGTTCGACGACGTCGCCACGCCCCTGCTGCTGAACGTCAAGGAGATGTTGGCGCCGCAGGCCTATCTGCGCATCACCTCGATCGGCATCGACGATCCCATGGGCTATGTGATCTCGGTGGTGCTGATCGGCGTCGCCGTCGCCACCATGTGGGCCACCGCGCTGGTGATGAAGGGCAAAGACTACGCCACGACCCAGCGAGGCGGTGGCGGCTTGGCCCGCCGGCAGCTCAAGCCGCGCGAGCAGGCCCTGGCCTATGCCGTGGTGATCGGAATCCTGCTGCTGGTGCTGGCGCCGCATGTCGGGCTGGTGCTGCTGTCCTTCGCCACGGTCTGGTCGTACAGCCCGCTGCCCGACGGCTATACGCTGGCCCACTATGCCCGCGTGCTGGGCGACAGCTCGGTCTACATCAAGAACACGCTGCTCTATTCCAGCCTTGCCGCCGCCATCGACGTGGTGATCGGCGGCGCCATCGCCTATCTGGTGCTGCGCACCCGCCTGCCCGGCCGGCAGTGGCTGGACTGGGCTGCCAGCACGGCACTCGCCGTGCCGGGCGTGGTGCTGGGCATCGGCTACCTGCGCGCCTTCTACGGCGTGAAGCTGCCCGACGGCACGCCGCTCGCCGCGCTCTGGATCGTGATCGTGCTGGCGATCGCCATCCGCCGCCTGCCCTATGCGCTGCGGGCCGCCTATGCCGCGCTTCAACAGATCTCGGTGTCGCTCGAAGAGGCAGCGGAGAACCTCGGGGCCACCAAGGCACGCACGGTGCGCCGTATCGTCGTGCCGCTGATGACCGGCGGGCTGCTGGCCGGCTTCGTCACCAGCTTCGCCACGGCGGCCGTCGAGCTGTCGGCGGTGCTGATGCTGGTGCAATCGAATTCCGACGCGCCGCTCGCCTACGGCCTCTATGTGCTGATGCAGACCCCGGCCGGCCGCGGCGCCGGCGCGGCGCTGGGCGTGATCGCGGTGATCATCGTGGCGGTCTGCATGTGGCTGTCGCAACTGGCGGTCGACCGCTCGCAACGCGCGCGCGGCCTCGACCAATGACGGAGACGAGCATGTCCCCACCGGTCCCCGCGCAGGCGCCCGCTGCCAAGGCAACGGGCATCGAGATCAGCGGCGTCAACCTCTCCTACGGCACGACGCACGTGCTGAAGAACGTCGACCTCTCGATCCGGCCTGGCGAGTTCTTCGCCTTCCTGGGTCCCTCGGGCTGCGGCAAGACGACGTTGCTGCGCCTGATCGCGGGCTTTGCCCAGGCCGAAACCGGCCAGGTCCTGCTCGACGGCCGGGACGTGGCGCCGCTGCCGCCCTGGAAGCGCGATGTCGGCATGGTGTTCCAGAGCTATGCGCTGTGGCCGCACATGACGGTGGCGAAGAACGTTGCCTTTGGCCTGGAGGAACGCCGCCTGCCGCGCGCCGAGATCGCGCGCCGCGTCAGCCGAGCCCTCGAGCTGGTCGGCCTCGCCGACTATGCCGAGCGGCGGCCGGCGCAGCTTTCCGGCGGCCAGCAGCAGCGCGTGGCGGTGGCCCGCACCGTGGCCATCGAGCCCAAGGTGCTGCTGCTCGACGAACCGCTCAGCAACCTCGACGCAAAAATGCGGGTCAGCGTGCGGCGCGAGCTGCGCACCCTGCAGCAGCGGCTCGGCCTCACCACCATCTTCGTCACCCACGACCAGGAAGAAGCCAACACGATCTGCGACCGCATCGCCGTCATGGAAGCCGGCACCATCCGCCAGGTCGGCACGCCGATGGAGCTCTACGAGAAGCCCGCCAATCTCTTCGTGGCAAACTTCCTGGGCTCGGCCAACATCCTGAGCGACGCCCCGGGCCTGGTCGTGCCGGCTGGCAAGCGCCTGGTCTTCCGCCCCCAGCACGCCACCTTGGCGTCGCCCGACAGCACCACCTTGCGCGGACCGGTGACGCACCGCGAGTTCCTCGGCGCCACGGTGCGCTACGGCGTGCAGATCGGCGCCAGCGAGATCCTGATCGAGACGCCGTTCCAGTCGGGCAACGAACTGCGCGCCGTCGGCGACACGGTGGGCATCGCCCTGCCCCCCGAGCGCATGCTCTATCTTCCGGCCTGAGTGCCCCAACAAAAGGGGCTATCAGTTTCGCATTTTCATCTTGTTCTCTTCGTCCGCGTCATCGCGGGATGAGAGCATGCGGACCTATGCGCAGTGAAGGGGACCTGAGGTGCTGGCGGATAGTCCCCAATGCTAGTGGGTCAACCTCTTGGGCAAGCGGTCGATCTCTTCCTCGATCTTCCGTCGAGCATAGGCATCGCCTTTCAGCCATTCACCGGTGATCAGTTCAGGCATGAAGGGCGGGCGTCGGCCCCTGCAGGCCGCCCGGTCAACAGCCGCCAGCCGATCAAGCAGTTTGCGCAGTCCAACCAAGTCGCCGGAAACGTTTGGGTTCGTCATTGGCTCTCTCCGCGCCATTCGGCGCAAGCAGTCTCGCGCGAATTCCCCCTGCTCTCAACCCAGCATCCTCTTCGTGGCGAACTTCCTGGGCTCGGCCAACATCCTCGCCGACGCACCCGGCCTGGTCGTGCCGGCCGGCAAGCGGCTGGTTTTCCGGCCACAGCACGCCACCCTATCGTCGTCGGACAGCGCGACCTTGCGCGGAGACACCGTTCCAGTCGGGCAGCGAGCTGCGCACTGTCGGTGACACAGTCGGCGTCGCCCTGCCCCTCGAGCGCAGGCTTTACCTACCAGCTTGAACTGGGACCGCGGGCCTCCCGGCCCGCATTCATGAGCGGCACTTCGCGCGAAGTAACCTTCGCGCTTGAGTGCCGCGCTCCTAGCGAAGACGCACATGGCTGGGAGCGCGCGACTCCAGTTGCGCTCATCGGGTCGTCATTAAGAAGACAAAGGCCTCAAGCGAAGGCCGGAACCTCGCTGTCGCACACCACCAGGCGCTCGATGAAGCCTGCCATATAGGCCTTCATCTCCTGGTGGACCGGGCTCGCCTGGTAGCGGTCATGGGCCGCCGAGTCGGCGAAGGCGCCGATCACGGCGTGGCCGAGCCCGTCCGAGCGGTCGGCGATGTTGGGTTCGAAGGCATAGCCCACCACGCCGTCGCATTCCGCTTTGATCCGCTGGCAATAGTGCTGCACCCGCGCCTCGAAGGCGGCATCGGCGGCGGCGCTCAGGCGCAGCATCACGACATGCAGGAACATCAGACTCCCTTTTTCTCGGCGCGCGTCATAGCCAGCCAGCCGCGGGCCAGCAGGCCCATGATGCCGTCGCGGAACAGCAGGACACAGAGGACGAAGATGGCGCCCTGCACGATCAGCACCCACGAGCCCAAGGGCGCCAGGTAGTTCTGTAGCGACACGAAGGTGAGCGCGCCCACCAGCGGACCGAACACCGTGCCGATGCCGCCCAGCAGCGCCATCAGCACCACCTCGCCATTGGCGTGCCAGTGCACGTCGGTCAGCGAGGCCACGCCCACCACCAGCACCTTGAGGCCACCGGCGAGGCCGGCAACGGCGGCCGACAGGGTGAAGGCGAGCAGCTTGTAGTGCGAGACGGAGTAGCCCAGCGAACGGGCCCGCTGCTCGTTGTCGCGCACCGAGCGGATCACTTCGCCGAACGGCGAATTCAGCACCCGCAGCACGAAGGCGTAGCCCACCACGAACACCACCAGGGTGAAGTAGTACATGGACATCGTGCTCTCGAGGTCGACCAGCCCGAAGAGCTTGCCGCGCGGCACGCTTTGCAGGCCGTCCTCGCCACCGGTGAAGCGCGCCTGGACCGCGATGAAGTAGACGAGCTGCGAGAGGGCCAAGGTGATCATGGCGAAGTAGATGCCCTGGCGGCGGATCGCGATCGCCCCGAACACAAAGCCCAGCAGGCCGCCGGTGAGCACGCCCGCCAGCAGGCCGACCTCCGGCGTGGCGCCGAGCGATTTCATGACCAGGCCCGTCGCATAGGCGGCGGCCCCGAAGAACGCGGCATGGCCGAACGACAGCAGGCCGACATAGCCGACCAACAGGTTGAAGGCCGCGGCAAACAGCGCGAAGCACAGCACCTTCATCAGGAAGGTGGGATAGAAGAACCACGGCGCCGCCACCGCCGCCACGGCGAGGGCTGCCATCGCAAGGACCATTGCCCGGCGACCGAGCTGCACCGGTTCGCGGGTGGCTTCGGCGGCCAGCACGTTCTGGACCTGCAAGGGCTTGCCGAACAGGCCGGCCGGCTTGATCAGCAGCACCAGCACCATGATGACGAAGATCGCGAGGTTGGCCGCCTCGGGATAGAACACCTTGGTCAGGCCCTCGATCACGCCGAGGCCGAGGCCGCTGACGACCGCGCCCAGGATGGAACCCATGCCGCCGATCACCACGACGGCGAACACCACGACGACCAGGTTGGAGCCCATCAGCGGGCTCACCTGGTAGATCGGCGCGGCGATCACGCCAGCCACCGAGGCCAGCGCCACGCCCAGCGCATAGGTGAGCGTGATCAGGAGCGGCACGTTGATGCCGAACGAGCCGACGACCACGGGGTTCTCGGTGGCGGCGCGCAGGGTGGCGCCGACGCTGGTCTTCTCGATCAGCAGCCAGACCGCAAGGCACAGCACCAGCGAGATCACCACCGCCCAGCCGCGATACCAGGGCAAAAACATGAAGCCGAGATTGATGCCGCCGGTCAGCGCCTTGGGAATGCTGTAGGGCAGGCCCGAGACGCCGTAGGCCTGGCGCAGGGCGCCCTCGATCAGCAGCGCGATGCCGAAGGTCAGCAGCAGGCCGTAGAGATGGTCCATGCGGTAGGTGCGGGAAATCAGCAGCCGCTCGGTCACGACGGCGAAGGCCGCCATGATCAGCGGCACCAGCACCAGCGCCGCCCAGTAATTGACGCCGGCATATTTCAGCAGCATCCAGGCCAGGAAGGCGCCGGCGGTGTACTGCGCGCCATGGGCGAAGTTGATGATGTTGAGCAGGCCGAAGATGACGGCAAGCCCGATCGACAGCAGGGCGTAGAACGAGCCGTTGATCAGGCCCAGCAGCAACTGGCCGAAGAGCACCGTGGACGGCACGCCGAAGATATCGAACACTGAAGCTTCCTCCCCCGACTCCGCCCTCAAACACCAAGGCGGCGTGCGATCCGTTCCGGATCCTTGCGCGCTTCTGCAGCCGACAGCCGGTCGACTACGGCGCCGTGCTCCATGACGTAGTGGCGATCGGCCACCCGGGTCGCGAACCGGAAGTTCTGCTCGACCAAGACAATGGTGAAGCCGCGCTCCTTCAGCACACGAATCGCCTGGCCGATCTGCTGCACGATGACCGGGGCCAGCCCCTCGGTCGGCTCGTCGAGCAGGATGAGCTCAGCGCCGGTGCGCAGGATGCGGGCGATCGCCAGCATCTGCTGCTCGCCGCCCGACAGGTTGCCGCCGGAGCTGGCGCTGCGTTCCTTCAGGTTGGGGAACAGGGTGTAGATCTCTTCCAGCGACATGCCGCCCTCGGCCAGGCGCGGCGGCAGCAGCAGGTTCTCCGTGACGTTGAGGCTGCGGAAGACCGCCCGCTCCTCGGGGCAATAGACCACGCCCAGCCGCGGGATGCGGTGCGCCGCCATGCCGACAGTCTCCTGCCCGTTCAGGCGGATCGAGCCGCGGCGCCGTTCCAGGATGCCCATGATCGCCCGCAAGGTGGTGGTCTTGCCGGCGCCGTTGCGGCCCAGAATGGTGACGAGCTCGCCGCGATTCACCTCCATGTCGACGCCATGCAGAATGTGCGATTCGCCGTACCAGGCGTTGAGGTCCTTGATCGCCAGCATCACGCGGCTTCCTCATCCGAGTCCGAGCCCATATAGGCGCTGATCACGTTCGGATCGCGCGATACCGTCTGGTAGTCGCCACGGGCCAGGACGGCGCCGCGGGCCAGCACGGTGATGGTGTCGGAGAGGTCGGCCACGACCGAGAGATTGTGCTCGACCATCAGCACGCTGCGATTGGCCGCCACCTGCCGGATGAGCGCCGAGATGCGCGCCACGTCCTCGTGGCCGAGCCCGGCCATCGGTTCGTCGAGCAGCATGACGTCGGGCTCCAGCGCCAGAGTCATGGCGATCTCCAGCGCGCGCTTGCGGCCATAGGGCAGCAGGGCGGCCGTCGTGTCCGCCGCATGGTCGAGACCGACCGCCGCCAGCAGCTCCATCGCCCGGCCGTTCAGCCGATCGACGGTGCGGCGACTGCGCCAGAAGCGCAGGCCGTCGCCGTGCTGGCGCATCAGCGCCACGCGCATGTTCTGCAGCGCCGTCAGCCCGAGAAAGACGGCCGAGATCTGGAAGGACCGGACGATGCCCAGCCGCGCGATCTGCTCTGGCGCCAGGCCGGTGATGTCGCGGCCGCGATAGTGGATCGTGCCGGCATCGGGCGTAAGGAACTTGGTGAGCAGGTTGAAGCAGGTCGTCTTGCCGGCGCCGTTGGGGCCGATCAAGGCGTGGATCGTCCCCTCCTGCAGCGACAGCGCGACGTCGTCCACGGCATTGAAGCCGCCGAAGCGCTTGATCAACCCTTCGGCGGCCAAGACAGGCGCGGACGGGACAGCGTTGGTGCTCATGGCGGCCCCTTACATGCGCGCGAGCAGGCCGCCGTCGATCGCCAGCACATGGCCGTTGACGAACGCGCCCGCAGGCGAAGCGAGGTAGATCACGGCCGGCGCGATATCCTGCGGCGTCGCCCAGCGAGCGGCGGGAACCGCCGACGACAGGAAGGTCTGGAACTGCGGGTTGTCCTGCAGGCCCTGGGTGAAGTCGGTGCGCACAAAGCCCGGCGCCAGCGCATTGCAGGTGACGCCGCTGCCGCCATATTCGACAGCCAGCGCGCGCGTGAAAGCGGCGATCGCGCCCTTGGCGGTGGCGTAGGCGCCGATGTTGGGCATGCTCGCCTGCCCCGCCACCGACGACATCAGCACGATCCGGCCGAAGCCGCGTGCGGTCATGCCGGGCAGCACGGCGCGGGCGCAGTTGAAGGCGCCGTTGACGTGGACGTTGAGCAGCGCCTGCCATTCCTGCGGCGCCATCTCGACGATGGGCTTGCGGTTCTGGTTGCCGGCGTTGCTCATCAGGATATCGACGGCGAGACCTTCGCCGTCGAGCTCGGCCACGGCATGCGCAACTGCCGATGCATCGGCGACATCGAAAGCCAGCGCACGGGCAGGAATCCCTTCTTCGGCGAGCCTGGCGGCGGCGTGCGTGCAGGCCTCGGCGTTCAGGTCGTTGACGACGACCTTCGCGCCGGCCCGGCCGAGCGCCTGGGCGATCGCGAAGCCCAGGCCGCGCGCCGCGCCGGTGACGAGCGCAACGCGCCCGCCGAGACCGAACGTCTCGTTCAGGAAGTCGTCCTTCAAACTTTCCTCCCGCCTTCTCGACCGGCCGGTTGTAGAGGATGGCCAGTCATTTCGTACGTATGTCGCAATATATGAGACTATTTACAAATACTCAATAACAAGATTAATCTCAAATTCTCTACTGCCCATCAGCCAAGAGAAGGAGGAAACGCCATGGCCTTGGAAACACCCGGCTGCCCGGCCGCGAATGCCCTGCCGCCACTGGCATCACGTTTTCTGAAAGTGGACGAGCTGCCCTGGAAGGAAACGCAGGTGCCCGGCATCGATATGAAGATCCTGATGCAGGACAAGGAGAACGGCCTGCTGACCGCGCTGTTCCGTTGGCAGCCCGGCACCGAACTGCCACTGCACGAGCATGTCGAGGTCGAGCAGACCTTCGTGCTCGAAGGCTCGATCGTCGACGAAGAGGGCGAAGTCTGCGCCGGCGACTATGTCTGGCGGCCGCGCGGCAATCGCCATATCGCCCGTGCGCCCAACGGCGCGCTGGTCCTCAGCTTCTTCCTGAAACCCAACCTGTTCATCGACGCGTTCGCCGGCCAAACGCTGGAATAGGCGCCGCTGGAAGAGCGACATCCGCGACCGGTCGGCACAGGCCGGCGCACACGACCACCCGAGGAGACACCCGTGCAATTCAGCTACAAGAACATCCTGTCCGCGTCCTGGGCTGCGTGCCTGTTCGGCGCGCTGCCGTTCGCGGCCCAGGCGCAAGTATCCGACAATGTCGTGAAGATCGGCGTGCTGGGCGATCAGTCCGGCATGATGGCCGACCTCTCCGGCCAGTACGGCGTCGAGGCCGTGAAGATGGCGGTCGAGGATTTCGGCGGCAACGTACTCGGCAAGCCGATCGAAGTGGTCTCGGCTGACCACCAGAACAAGGTGGATATCGGCGCCGGCATCGCGCGCCGCTGGTACGAGAACGAGAAGGTCGACCTGATCCTCGACGTGCCGAACTCGGCCATTGCGCTGGCCGTCCAGGACCTCACCCGGCAGATGAAGCGCGTGGTGATCTTCACCAGCGCCGGCTCCGCCGACCTGACCGGCAAGGCCTGCTCGCCCAACGGCATGCACTGGACCTACGACACCTTCGCCTATGCCACCGGCGTGGCGAACGGCGTGATCGATGACGGCGGCAAGAGCTGGTACTTCATCGCCTCGGACTACGCCTTCGGCCATGCCCTCGAACGCGACGCCATGGCGGTGGTGAAGGCGCGCGGCGGCCAGGTGCTGGGCAGCGTCCGCCATCCGATCGCCAGCGCCGACTTCTCCTCCTACCTGCTGCAGGCGCAGGCCTCGAAGGCGCAGGTCATCGGCCTCGCCAACGGCAGCGGCGACACCATCAACAGCATCAAGCAGGCCTTCGAGTTCGGCGTCATGGGCGGCAAGCAGCGCGTGGCCGCCCTGTTCATGAGCATCGTCGACGTGCGCAGCGTCGGGCTGGAGAACGCCCAGGGCCTCAACCTGGTGGAGCCCTTCTACTGGGATCTGGACGACAAGACGCGGCAGTGGTCGGAACGGTTCTTCAAGCGCACCGGCCGCATGCCCTCGATGGTCCAGGCCAGCAACTACGGCGCCACCATGCACTATCTCAATGCCGTCAAAGCGGCTGGCACGGACGAATCCGGCCCGGTATTGAAGAAGATGCATGAGACGCCGATCAACGACTTCATGACCGACAACGGCCGCATCCGCCCGGACGGCCGCGTCATGCGCGACCTCTACCTGTTCAAGGTGAAGAAGCCGTCGGAGTCCAAGCGCGACTGGGACTACTACACCTTGGTGCGCAAGATCCCGGCCGACCAGGCCTTCCGCCCGATCGACCAGGGCGGCTGCAGCCTGGTGAAGCAATGACCGGTGAAGCAATGACGGTGGCGATTCCCGGCGCCGGCCTGCTGGCTGGCAAGCGCGCCGTCGTGACCGGCGGCGCCAACCCGCGCGGCATCGGCGCGGCGATCGTCGAGCTTTTCCGGGTGCAAGGCGCCCGGGTGGCGGTGTTGGACAGCGCCTATCCCCGGGACAGCGGCCCGGCCAAAGCCGACGCCGATCGCATCGACCTCCATTGCAACGTCGCCAGTGCGGCGTCGTGCACCCAGGCGATCGAAGCGGCGGTCGCCGCGCTGGGCGGCCTCGACGTGCTGGTCAACAATGCCGGCATCGTGGCGGCGACGCGCGTCTGGGATCTGCCGGAAGAGGAGTTCCGGCGCATGATCGAGGTCAACCTCACCGGCACCTACAACGTCACCCATGCCGCCCTGCCGGCCCTGATGGCGAGCGAGCGCCGGCCGGCCATCGTCAACCTGGGATCGACCGCGGCGCTGCGCGGCGGCGGCCTGCTGGGCGGCTCGCACTACGCGGCCTCCAAGGGCGGCGTCATCAGCTTCACAAAGGCGCTGGCCCGCGAGCTGGGGCCGCGCGGCGTGCGCGCCAACTGCGTGGCGCCAGGCATCATCGCGACCGACATGACGCTCGGCAAATTCGGCGAGGACTGGGAACGCGACCTGAAGAAGACCATTCCGCTCGGCCGCTTCGGCGCGCCGGCCGAAGTGGCGCAGGCCATCCTGTTCCTCGCCTCCGACCTCTCCTCCTACTCGACCGGCGTCGTGGTCGACGTCAACGGCGGCTTCCACATCCACTAGGCCCTCCATCGGGCCCCCACCAGAGCAGGCGCGTTTCAGTCCATGAGTACCCCGGATCGCATGCTGTCCATCCTGGACCTCTTCCGCGACGACACGATCGCCGTGTTCCAGGAGGACGTCATGGAGCATCTGGAGTGCTCGCGCGCCACTGCCTACCGCTACCTGAAGTCGCTGACCGAGAGCGGGCTGCTGGCCTCGACCGCCGGCGGCGCCTACGTGCTGGGCTCGCGGATCATCGAGCTCGACCGGCATCTGCGCCAGCACGATCCGCTGCTGCGCGCCGCGCGCGAGGTGATGCGCACCACCGGCGACGAGCTGCACGCCAACCTGATGCTCTGCAGCTACTACGGCGACAAGGTGATGTGCGTGGACCGCTACTGGCCCGACACGTCGATCGAATCGAGCTATGCCCGCGGCCGCCCTTTCCCGATGTTCCTCGGCGCCACGGCCAAGCCGATCCTGGCCAATCTTTCCCCCTATCAACTGCGCAACCTGATGCTGTGGCATGCCGACGAGATCCGCGCCGCCGGCCTGGGCGACAACTGGGACGAGTTCCGCACCAACCTGAAGCGGCTGCGGACCGCCGGCGTCTACGTCTCGCACGGCGAGGTCGATCGCGGGCTGATGGGCATTGGCGCCGCCATCTTCAGCCCCGAGCAGAAGGTCGTGGGCAGTCTCGTTTTTATCTCGCCCGAGCGGCGCACGCCGGCCGAACGTCTCGCTGTCCTGCAGGCGCGCATCCAGGTCGCCGCCAAACAAGTCACGCAGAATCTCGACGGTCCGCACGCCAAGGCGGGCAACATCTCGCCCTCGCGGCCCCGGCGGGCCCGTAAAGCGTAGGAGCCCCTTCGGCATAGGGGTAGCCGCGCCGTCGGGCGCGTGCTTTACCCTCGCGGCATGAGCATAGTTCGCAAAGCCGGTTTCGTCGTTCCCGCGGGCCAGCGCGCCCAATGGGAAACGCTTCTCGAGGAGCGGCTGAGCGAGGATGGCTTCATCGTCGCAAGCTGCGAGGTCTCGCGCGACGGGCCGTGGCGCATCGAGATCTTCGGCGAAGGTGATGCCGCCGCGGTCGAGGCGGCAATCCTGGCCGGCGCCGAGGCATTGGGCGCTGGGCGGCCGGACTGGCGATGGGAGGAACTGCCCGACATCGACTGGGTGGCGGAGAACCAGCGGTCCTTCCGGCCCTTCGCCGTCGGCCCTTTCTGGGTCCATCCCTCGCATGATGGCGCGGGCCGGCCGGCCGGCCTGGTGCCGCTCCGGATCGATGCCGGGCTCGCCTTCGGCACCGGCACGCATGCCACGACCCGCGGCTGCCTCGAGATGCTGGCGACGCTCGATCGCCGCGAGACGGCGAACGCCGTCGATGTCGGTTGCGGCAGCGGCATCCTCGCCATCGCCATGGCCAAGCTCTGGCAGCGGCCGGTACTGGGCGGCGACAACGACCCCGAGGCGGTAACGGTGGCCTGCGAGAATGCCGGGCTGAACGACGTGGCGGACCTCTGCCGCTTCGTCGTCTCGGACGGCGTCGCGGGGCGCGAACTGCAGGCGGCTGCCCCTTACGATCTCGTGGTCGCCAACATCCTGGCGGGCCCGCTGGTCGAGCTTGCCCCATCCTTCGCCGCATCGGTCAAGCCGGGCGGCCGGGTGCTGCTGAGCGGCCTGCTGGTCGAGCAGGCCGCGCAGATCCTCGCCGCCTATGGCCGCTGCGGCTTCGCCTTCGAGCGCCGCATCGACCTCGAGACCGGTGGCGCCTGGTGGCGCACCCTGGTGCTGCGGCGGAGCTGAGCGGGTCCTGAATCGATAAAGGGCCGGCTTTCGCCGGCCCTTTTACGCTTACGCTTACGCTACGCTACTCTCGTTCGTCGTTACACTACGCGACGTTCGTCGTGACGCTACGCGACTAATCGTTACGCTGCGCGACGCAGGTTCTGGTTGGCCGCAATCACGTGGCCGGTGACGCCGTCGATCTGCGGCACCACGCCCTCGGCCGCCTCGCGGACGGCGAAGGCGATATCCGCACGGCACAGGCCGAGATCGGCCAGCTCACGGTCGGTCATGCCGCGGAGCTGCGCCTCGGCGGCGCGCACCCGCATGTCGGCTTTGATGCCTGCGACGAGCCGGTTGTATTGGCGGCCGATCCACAGGATCGCGTCCCCCACACCGTTGGCCAGCACCTCGGCGCGCGCATAGCGGGCCTTGAGCTCGAGGAGGCGGCGGTCGTCGAAGGTGAAGCCGATCTTGGTCATCTCGTTTCCCCCCGCCGGCGTAGTTTCGCTGCTCAGATCTTCAAAGGTCCGAATCGGCTGGGTCATCATAGTAGTCTCCTTCTTGTGCGGCGCGTCATTCAATGCTGCACCGCACCCGCTCAATATAGGGCATTGAATTACAAGGATTACTGCTGGCTCAGAGGGAGTGATATGCGCAGGATGCATGGCTAGGCAAAAGTTGGCATCTCGCGCCTGCGAAAGGACAAAATTTGGCCAATTTGCCTCGCCTGAATGCCCCGCGTAGGGTCCCTTCCATCATGAGTTCTGCGCCCGACGACGTCCTTCACCTCCTCCGCCAGCGCGGCGGCACCCCCGACCCGGCCGCCCTCGAATCCCTGATGCGCGGCGTGGCGGCCGCGCCCGAGGGCCTGGCCGGCCCCGAATGGGTGGAGCTGGTGGCGCCGGGAGCCGATGCCGAGCTGACCGGGGCGCTGGCCCGCTGGCGGGCGGCGCTGACCGCCGCCGGCGACGGCCTCGACGCCTCGCCCGCCCCGGCCCAGCGCCTCGCCGACCTGCGCGCCGAACTGGCGCGCCGCGGGCTCGACGGCTTCATCGTGCCGCGGGCCGACGAGCATCAGGGCGAGTATGTGCCGCGCGGCTCGCAGCGGCTGGGCTGGCTGACCGGCTTCTCGGGCTCGGCGGGGCTGGCGATCGTGCTGGCCGACCGGGCCGCCATTTTCATCGACGGCCGCTATACGCTCGCCGTGCGCGCCCAGGTCGATGTCGAGGCCTTCGTGCCGCACCAGATCCCCGAACAGTCGCCCGAGCAGTGGATCGCCGACAATCTGCCCAAGGGCGGCAAGCTCGGTTTCGACCCCTGGTTGCAGACGGTCGACGGCCACGACCGATTCGCCCGCGCCTGTTTGCGCGCAAGCGGTACTTTTGTCTCGGTCGAGAGCAATCCCGTCGACGCCGTCTGGCACGACCGCGCCCCCGCCCCGCTGGCGCCGGTGCTGCCGCAGTCCGTCGAGTTCGCCGGCGAAGCCAGCGACACCAAGCGCGCCCGCGTCGCCCAGACGCTCGCCGCCAAGGGCGCCGACGCTGCTCTGATCACCGCGCCCGATTCCATCGCCTGGCTGCTCAACGTGCGCGGCGGCGACGTCCCCCGCACCCCGTTTCCGCTGGGTTTCGCCCTGCTGCATGCCGACGGCCACGTCGATCTCTACATGGATCGCCGCAAGCTGCCGGACCGTACGGTGGCCTGGCTCGGCAACGCCGTCACCCTCGCCCCGCCCGACGAGCTGGGCAGCGCCCTCGACACTTTGGGGCGGATGGGTCGGCGCGTCCTGATCGAAACCTCGACGGCGCCCTACTGGGCGGCGACGCGTCTGCAGGCCGCCGGTGTCACCCTCGTGCGCGACGCCGATCCGGTCTCGCTGCCCAAGGCCTGCAAGAACGACGTCGAACTCGCGGGCATCCGCCGCGCCCATCGCCGCGACGGCGTGGCCGTGAGCCGCTTCCTGGGCTGGCTCGCCCGCGAATCGCGGAGCGGCAAGTTGCGCGAGATCGAAGTCTCCGACCGCCTGCAGGCGCTGCGGCAGGAGACCGGCAAGTTGCGCGATCTCAGCTTCGACACGATCTCGGGCGCCGGCGCCAACGGCGCCATCGTCCACTACCACGCGACCGATGCCACCGAACGGACGCTGGAGCCCGGCAGCCTCTACCTGGTGGATTCAGGGGCGCAGTATCGCGACGGCACCACCGACATCACCCGCACCGTCGCGATCGGCACGCCGTCGCCGGAGATGCGCGACCGTTTCACCCGTGTCCTCAAGGGCCACATCGCTCTGGCGACGGTACGCTTCCCGGCAGGCACAACCGGCTCGCAGCTCGATGCTCTGGCGCGCTGCGCCCTCTGGCAGGTCGGCCTCGACTACGACCACGGCACCGGTCACGGTGTCGGCGCCTATCTCTCAGTCCACGAGGGGCCGCATCGCATCTCCAAGATGCCTAATTCGGTGGCCCTGCGCCCGGGCATGATCGTCAGCAACGAGCCCGGCTACTACAAGGCCGGCGCCTACGGCATCCGCATCGAAAACCTGATCGCCGTCAAGGAAGCCGAGATCGAAGGCGCCGACCGCCGCTATCTCGAATTCGAAACACTGACCCTCGCGCCGATCGACCTGGCCTGCGTCGAGCCTGGCCTGCTGACCGCAGCCGAGCGGCAATGGCTCAATGAATACCACCGGCGCGTGCGGCAAACGGTCGAACCGGAAGCCGACGAGGCGACGCGGGCCTGGCTCGCCGAGGCAACGCGGCCGATCTGACGGTCGGCGCGATGGCCGCCGTCAGCTCTCGGCGAGCTTTATCCACTCCTCCTCAGTCATCGTCTGGATGCCGAGCTCGGCCGCCTTGCGGGCCTTCGAGCCGGCGTTTTCACCAACCACGACCAGACTGGTTTTCTTGGAGACCGAGTCCGTGACCTTGGCGCCCAGCTCCTCGGCCCGCGCCTTGGCAGCGTCGCGGGTCATCGAGGTAAGCTCTCCGGTGAAGACCACGACCTTGTCGCGCAGCTTGGCATCGGCGGCCACGACCCGGCGCTCGACCGGTTGAACCGTGAGCTGCCCCAGAAGATCGCGGATGATGTCGACGGTATGGCCTTCGCCGAAGAAGGTGCACATGGCGTCCGCCGTCGTCACTCCGATCTGCTCGATATTGCACAGTCGACCGTAGCTGCGGCCGACGATTTCCGTCGCCTTCTCTTTCTTTACATCATCAGGATTTTGCTTTCGCTCTTTGGTGGCCTCCAGCATCTCGGACAGCCACGTATCGGCGTCGCCATACTCCTGAGCGAGAATCTTGGCCGTGGCCTCGCCGATCAGCGGAATTCCAATGGCATTGATCAGCCGATCGAGCGGAATGGTACGACGCGCCTCGATCGCTGCGACGAGGTTGCGAACAGATAGATCGCCCCATCCTTCACGTTTCTTGATATCGTCAACATGTGCCGTCAACCGGAAAATGTCGCCGGGGATCTTGAGAAGCCCGTCGTTGAAGAAGTTTTCGATGTGGGTTCCGCCCAGCCCCTCGATGTCGAAGCAATTGCGCGACACGAAGTGGCGCAGCCGCTCGACCTGCTGGAAAGGACATTCAAGGCCTCCCGAGCAACGCCGGACCACCCCGCCTTCTTCGCTCGCCACTTTTGTCTCGAGTGGACAGGGGCAGTGCGTGGGGAAATGGAATTTTTCCGTCTTCTTGGGTCGCTCCTCGGCAACGTAACCCAGGACCTGCGGGATGACATCTCCCGCCCGTTGGACGATCACCATGTCACCCACACGAACGTCCAGCCGCTCGATCTCGTCGGCATTATGCAAGGTGGCACGCGCCACCATGACGCCGCCAACATTGACCGGCTCCAGGTCGGCGACAGGCGTCAGCGCCCCAGTACGGCCGACCTGAATCACGATGCGGTTCAGCCGGGTTCGCGCCTGCTCGGCGGGAAACTTGTGTGCGATAGCCCAGCGCGGAGCCCGGCTCACGAAACCCAGCCGTTCCTGCCAGTCGATGCGGTCGACCTTGTAGACGACGCCATCGATGTCGTAGGGCAGCGACGGCCGCTCGATGCCCATCTTGCGATAGTAGTCCAGAACCTGTTCTGGGGTACGGCACAATTTGGAAAGCGGATTGACTCTGAAGCCCCAGTCCTTGAGCAGCTTCAGATAGTCGGTGTGCGTCTTCCAGCTCCTGGGCTCAGCCTCGCCCCAGGCGTAGGCGAAGAAGCGCAGCGGCCGGGTCGCCGTGATCGAGGCGTCGAGTTGGCGCAGCGATCCGGCGGCAGCGTTGCGCGGATTGGCGAAGACCTTCTCACCGGCTTCCTCTTGACGGCGATTCATCTCCTGGAACGCTTTGCGCTCCATGTAGATCTCGCCGCGCACATCGAGTGCGTGAGGTGCCTTGCCCTTGAGCTTGTGCGGGATATCCTTGACCGTCCGCAGGTTGGCCGTCACATCCTCGCCGGTCGTGCCGTCGCCGCGCGTCGCACCGATGGTGAGTTCACCGTCCTCGTAGCGCAGGCTGATCGACAGCCCGTCGATCTTGGGCTCGCAGGCCAGCGCGATCTCAGCGTCCTTGGCTAGGTCAATGTCGCGTTCCAGCGCACGATGCACGCGCTCCAGGAAAGCCTGCAGGTCCTCCTCAGCGAAAGCATTGTCGAGCGAGAGCATAGGACGCGCATGCCGAACCTTGGCAAAGGCCGTGGTCGGCGTTGGCGCCACGCGTTGCGTGGGGCTGAACATGTCCACAAGCTGGGGAAAACGCGTCTCGATCGCCTTCAGGCGCTGCCTGAGCTTGTCGTACTCGGCGTCGGAGATCTCCGGATCGTCCCTTTCGTGATAGAGCTTGTCGTGGTGGGCGATCTCCTCCACCAACCGCTTATGCTCGGCGCGGGCCTGGCGCTCGGTCATCTCCTCGACGGCCAAAGCTGCCTTGAATTTAGCTGCGCGCGACATTTCTGCTCCTAGCCGGCAGCCGCCAGCAGTTTGTCCGCCGCCGCCCGCGCCTCGGCCGTGACCTCGGCCCCCGACAACATGCGCGCGATCTCCTCACGGCGCCCCTTGGAGTCGAGCGGCAGCACGTCGGTGCTGGCCGCGTTGCGGGTGGTCGTCTTACGAATCAGCCAATGACGATCGGCGATCGCCGCGACCTGGGGCGAATGCGTCACCACCAGCACCTGGACGTCCTTCGCCAGGCGCTTCAGCCGTTCGCCCACGGCCGCTGCGGTGGCGCCGCCGATACCGGAATCGACTTCGTCGAAGACAATGGTCGGCGCATCCCCCGCCTTGGCGAGGCACACTTTGAGCGCCAGCAGAAAGCGCGACAGCTCGCCGCCGGAGGCGATCTTGGCGATCGGCGCCGGCGGAGCGCCGGGATTGGTGGCGACCGTGAACTGAACGCGATCAGTGCCGGCGGCCGACCAGTCCTCCTCGAGGAGCGCCACTACCTCGGTCGCGAACTTCGCCCGCTCGAGCTTGAGCGGCCCGAGTTCGGCCGCGACCGACCGATCAAGCTTGGAAGCCCCCTTGCGTCGTGCGGCGGCGAGGGTTTCGGCGGCGACCAAGTAGGCGGATCGAGCGGCCTTTACCGTGGCCACGAGCTTCTTCAGACCAGCCTCGCCGTCATCGAGCGCGTCCAGCTGGGCTTTGAATTTTTCCCCGAGGGCGGCTAGGTCGGGCACGGCGACATTATGTTTTCGTGCCGCGGCGCGCAGAGCGAACAGCCGTTCCTCGATCTTCTCGAGTCGTGATGGATCGAACTCGAGGGCGTCGCGCGCCGTCTCGAGCTGGGCCTGGGCCTCAGTCGTCTCGCTCAGCGCCCGATCAAGAGCCGCCAAGGCAACATCGAGGCGACCAGCCGCCCTCTCGGCGTTGCGCTCGATATGCCGATGAGCAGAACGGAGGGCGGCAACGGCGCCGCGTCCATCTTCAAGCTCACCAAGGGCCTGCGCCACTGCTTCACCCAAGGCGCTGCCTGCGCGCATCAACTGACGTTCGGCCGACAGCCTTTCCTCGTCCTCGGCCCGGGGTGCCAGCGCTTCCAATTCCTTTACAGCATGGCGCAGAAAATCCTCGTCACGCCGCGCGGCCTCGGTCGCGGCCAACGCATCCGAATAGGCCCGGTCCGCAGCGCGCCAAGCCGCCCAGGCCGCCGCCACCGCAGTCACCATCTTCTCGAGGCTGGCAAAGGCGTCGAGCGATCGGCGATGAGTGGCCACGTCGAGCAGGCCGTGCTGCTCCATCTGCCCCTGGATCTCGACCAAAGTCTCGCCCAGCCGGCGCAGCAAGGAGACCGAGGCTGGCTGATCGTTGACGAAGGCACGACCGCGCCCATCGGCGCCGATCATGCGTCGCAAGGTGAGCACGTCTTCGACCTCGAAGCCCTGCTCGTCCAGCACGATATGCGCCGGATGGTCCGTGGGCAGATCGAAAGACGCCGACACCGATGCCTGGGCTGCCCCCCGGCGCACGGCACCCGATTCGGCACGAGCTCCGAGCGCCAGACTCAGGGCATCGATGAGAATGGATTTTCCGGCGCCGGTCTCACCAGTCAGCGCTCCGAGACCGCCGCCAGTGCGTAAGAAATCGAGATCGAGCTTTTCGATCAGGACGAAGTCGCGGATCGAAAGCGAGGCAAGCATGTAATCAGAAGAGACCGAAGAACCAGCCGCCTTGTTCGTCCGGCGGCCGCGTGCCCTCACCGGTCATCAGGAAGTAGCTGTCCTGATACCATTCGCTGCCGGGGTAGTTGTAACCCAACACCGCCGCAGCTTCCTTGGCTTCGTTCTTCACGCCGAGCGATAGGTAGGTTTCGACCAGACGATGCAGCGCCTCGGGAACATGTGTGGTCGTCTGGTAGCGCTCGATCACGACGCGGTAACGGTTGATGGCCCCGATCCACTGCTGGTTCTTCTGATAGTAGCGACCGATCGCCATTTCCTTGCCGGCGAGATGGTCGATGCAGAGCTCAACCTTGAGGCGCGCGTCGCGCGCATAGGGTGAGTCGGGGAAACGCCGCACGACTTCCGCCAGGGCGTCGAGCGCCTGCTGCGTAACGCGCTGGTCGCGGCCGACGTCGGAGATCTGCTCGTAATAGCAGAGCGCCTTCAGATAATAGGCGTAAGGCAGATCGCGATGGCCCGGATGGAGCTGGATGAAGCGGTCCAGTGCAATGATCGCCTCGTCGTACTTGTTGGACTGATAGTAGGCGAAGGCCGCCATGATCTGCGCCTTGGTCGCCCACACCGAATAGGGGTGCTGACGGTCGACTTCCTCGAAGTTCTTCGCCGCACTCTTGTATTCCTGGGCGCCGAGATCATCGAGGCCGCGGTTATAGAGCTGCTCGACCGGCTGTTCGACATAGTTCGCATTGTCGTCGGAGCCGCCGCAGCCGGCGAGGCCAAAGCCCGCGATGGCCAGAGCCAGCCCTGCACCGATCTTGAGAGTCCTGCGTGCGACCGCTTTCGACATGTCCCATCCGTCAGATTTTCGCCGGCCGGGTTTATATCATGTACCGGCTAAAAAAAGAGGGGCCAGGGGCCCCTCCAGGAAATGCGTAGAGATTTGAGGTGACCTGCGTCAGTTAGCTTGCCGCCGCAGGAATGCCGGAATTTGCAGGTCGTCGTCATCTCGCGCAGGCTTGGCCCGCTCGGTGACGTCGAGGCTGATTGACGTCTGCACTGGCGCCGGACGCGCCGCCGGCTGCTTGGGAGCAACTGCAACAACATTTTCCGCAGCCGGCCGGCTGATGGACGGCTCGACCGGAGCGGCAGGCGATGGTGCCGGAGCCGGCGCAACTTTCGAGGTCGAGAAGGCACCGGTGATCCGCTGGAACAGGTTCGGAGCTCGGCTTTCCGTTGCCGGCCGCGCGGCCATCGGTCGCGCGACAGGCTCGGCCCGCGCCGGCGCCTTGGCTGTGGGGCGGCTCACCCGCCAGTCGTTCTCGTCGACCAGCGGCCGCTGGGCGGCAGCGGGTGTCGGCGCAGGCGCAGGCGCCACCGCAACGGGTGCAGGAATCGGCGCGGGCGCCGGTGCGGCCAGCGCTTCGACAGGGATGGCCGCTGCGACAAATGCGGACATTGGCGCCGGCTCAGCGAGCATGGCTGGTGCAGAAACCGGTACTGGCGGCGGCGCAACAGCGACGACCGGAGCGGGTTCGACGATCGGCGCGGGCGGCGGCGGAGCCACGATGGTGACCGGCGGCGCGACGGGTGCGGCGACAGGTGCGGCCGGCATCATCGGCACGGGCATTGCTGCCGCTGCCGGCATGGCAACCCGTCCAACCGGCGGCGCAACTGGTCGGCTGAGCGCCGGCTGGCCGGTCTGCACGGGGCGATTCATGTCGAGCGACAGATAGTTCGGCGCCGGCTGCTGAGAGGCCATCGCCGCGATGCCGGTAGCGACGACCGAGACGCGCATACGCCCCTGCATCGTGGCGTCGAAAGTCGAGCCGAAGATGATGTTGGCGTCACCGTCGACTTCCTCACGGATGCGATTGGCCGCTTCGTCGACTTCGTGCAGCGTCATGTCGAGGCCGCCGGTGATGTTGATGAGCACGCCCTTGGCGCCCTTCATCGAATGATCTTCCAGCAGCGGATTGGAAATCGCCGATTCGGCGGCGACACGGCTGCGGTCCGGGCCTTCGGCTTCGCCCGTGCCCATCATCGCCTTGCCCATCTCGCCCATCACGGTGCGAATATCGGCAAAGTCGAGGTTGATGAGGCCCGGCATGACCATAAGATCGGTAACGCCACGCACGCCCATGTGCAGAACGTCGTCCGCCATCTTGAAGGCGTCGGCGAACGTCGTCTTCTCGTTCGCGATCTTGAACAGGTTCTGGTTGGGAATGACGATCAGGGTGTCGACGACCTTCTCAAGCTCGGTGATACCTTGCTCGGCCGACTGCATGCGACGGCGGCCCTCGAAGTGGAAGGGCTTGGTGACGACGCCAATGGTAAGAATGCCCTGCTCGCGCGCGGCTGCGGCAATGACGGGCGCCGCACCGGTGCCAGTGCCACCACCCATGCCGGCCGTGACAAACACCATGTTTGCGCCATCGAGGAGTTGGAGGATCTCGGGCAGCGCCTCTTCGGCGGCCTGGCGGCCGACCTCGGGACGGGCGCCCGCGCCCAGACCCTGTGTAATCGTGATACCGAGCTGAACGCGACGGTCGGCCAGCGACTGGCCAAGCGCCTGAGCATCGGTGTTGGCAACAATGAATTCGACGCCTTCCAGCGCGGCGCTGATCATGTTGTTGACGGCGTTTCCGCCTGCGCCGCCGACACCAATTACGGTGATACGCGGCTTAATCTCCGACTCCTTCTGAGGGAGACTGAGGTTGATCGTCATTCGGCTTTCTCCACGCAAACGAGGGGTTATCTGCTCGGAGCGACGGCGTGGATCCCCTTTTTTGGGTGGAGACCCTTCACCGCCACCGGCTTTTTATTCTTTACTGTCTACAGCCTGTTGGGGATTGCCATTCCCCATACAACATATTGCCTAAAAGTTTTCCCGTATCCAACTGCCAATCCGACCAATGCGTGTAGCTGGAGCTTCCAAAGCCGCCGGCTGGCTTTGCGCGACAGCCTGATTGTGAAGCGCGAAGGTCAACAGACCCGCGGCCGCTGAAAATGCCGGCCCGCCTGTAGAATCCGCGAGTCCCGCAAGCCGAAGCGGTGCGCCGGTGCGCACCTTCTTGTTGAGAATAGCGGCCGCGACTTCCGGCACACCGTCGAGTTGGCAGCCGCCACCGACCAGAACAGCACGTCCACCTGCCAACTTATCCACACCGCTCGCTTCGAGGCGACTCCGCACCAGCTCGAACGTCTCTTCGATCCGCGGTCGAATGATGCCGACCAGAATCGACCGAGGGATGTGGTTTGGACGGGTGCGATCCTCCTCGCCGATCAGAGGCACGTCGATGATGTCGTATTCGTCGTTAGGCTTGGCAACGGCGCGCCCGATCTGTGTCTTCATCCGCTCAGCGTGCGCAAGCGGCGTCGACAGGCCGCGGGCGATGTCGCGCGTCACATGCTCGCCGCCGACTGGGATCGAATCGACATGCACGAGATGGCCCTCGTAGAAGACGGCAATCGAGGTCGTACCCGCGCCCATATCGATCAGAGTCACGCCGAGGTCGCGCTCGTCCGACACCAGCGAACTGAGGCCGGCCGCATGGGACGCCACGACCCGGTCGGCAATCTCGAGATGGGCGCGGCGTACGCAGACCTGGAGGTTGCGCATGGAGCTGCTCGCTGCGGTCACCAGATGGACGTCGACGCCCAGCCGCTCGCCGAACATGCCACGGGCATCCCGCACCGGAGTGCCGTCGACCGAGTAGCCGATGGCTGCAGAGTGGATGATGTCGCGGTCGGCAGTCTCGGCGGGAAGCTGAATGTGCTGCTGGACGCGTCGGACATCGCGTTCACCGATCTCGTGGTGGCCGATTGCGACCTCGAGGCTCTGGTTGTGCGAGGCCGCCGAGCCGCCGCTGACGCCGACTATGACGTCGCGGACGTGCTCGCCGCACATCTCCTCGGCCGTCGAAACCGCCGACGAGATCGCGCGGGTCGCGGCTTCCATGTCGACGATGTTGCCGCACCGCATACCCAACGCCGGCTGGTGTCCGATGCCCACGACCCGCAGCCCCTGTCCGTCGACGCGTGCGACGAAACAGACGACCTTGTTGGTTCCTATGTCGAGCGCTGCAACGACGCCGTTTCTCGTCTTCGCCACGATGTCCCCCGTCTCTACGCGTACACGTCCAGTATCACATCAATATCACGCCGGCCCAGGCGTAGGCTCGCCCATGTTGCGTTTTCTGAGATAAAGCTTGTCCGGCAACCTAAGATCGACCACGCCGAACTCGCGTGACAGCAACTTGTGCTGGCCATCGAGCTTGGCAAGCTGCTGCAGAGCCGCAACCGCATCCTCTTCCGGCAGCCAGATCTCGACACCGTTGTTCAGCACCAGGTTCCAGCGGCGCTGGCCGACCCAGACGGCGGCGCGCAGCTGCCGAGAAACCGCCGGCTCGTAGGTGAGCAGCAGCAGCAGGTCGCCGACATGCTCCGGCGCGCCCGGCCCGCCGAGCAACAACAGGCTCTCGGCGCCCGGTGGCATGCGGCTGGCGCGCACGGTGCGGCCGTTCTTGTCGATCAGCGTATACTCGTTGCCGTTCTGCCAGATCGCGACGGCACGCCGTTCCTTCAGCGTGACATAGAGCGTGTCGGGCAACCGACGCTCGACCGTGGCCCATTCGACCCAATCGATGGCCTCGAGCCGGCGACGCGAGGCCTGCAGATCGATACCCAGGAGCGAGTCGCCTCGGCTCACGTTCAGGGCCGCCAGAATGTCGCTACGCTCGACATAGTCGCGGCCCTCGACCGTGACGTCGGCCAGCTTGAAGGGTGTGATAGCGCCAACGACCGCACGCGAAGCCGCGTCGATACGGTTCTGCGCTTCGGTCAGCCAACCCTCATGCCAAGCCCACCAGCCGCCCCCGCCGCCGCAGCCCAACAGCAGGACGATGGCCCCCAAAATCAGCGGCTGACGCCAGAACGGCCGGCCGGCTTTGCGGATCGGCGCGCGTTTCTTGCGGCGATCATAGTCGCGCCGGGCCGAACCGGCATTGGGGGTGGTCTTCTTGGCGGCTGTGCTCACGCGGGGCACCTCGCATGGTCGATCATCCAGGTCATGAGCTGCGGCCAGGAGATGCCGGCCCACTTCGCCTGCTCCGGTGCCAGAGATAGCGGGGTCATGCCGGGCTGGGTATTGATTTCGAGAATAACTAGGCCGGATGTGCCGAACTCGGCGTCGTTCCAGCGGAAGTCGGCGCGGGCGAGGCCCTCGCAGCCCAGCGCCTGGAACGCCGTAAGCGCCCATTGCTTTGCAAGCTCGTAGACTTCGGCCGGAATCGGTGCCGGAATCAGATGCTCGGTGATGCCATCGGTATATTTGGCTTCGTAGTCGTAAAAGCGGGTCTTTGGCCGCAGTTCGGTGACAGCGACCGCCTTGTCGTGCATCACGGCGACGGTTAGTTCCCGGCCGGGCACGAACTTCTCGATCAGGACGCGCTCACCGAACGCGGCCTCGGCCGCTTCGACGGCAGCGAGATTGTCGCCTTCGCGTACGATATGCACTCCGACGCTGGACCCCTGGTCGATCGGCTTCACCACATACGGCCGCGGCAGAGGATCGCCTGAAGCAAGCGAGCGACGCTCTATCACCTTGCCTTCGGCCACCCGCAGGCCGAGGGAGGTGAAGACGTGGCGCGCCATCGGCTTGTCCATGGCGATGGCTGAGGCAAGCAAGCCGGAATGAGTATACGGCACGCGCATGATTTCCAGCACACCCTGGATGCAGCCATCCTCACCGTAGCGGCCATGCAAGGCATTGAAAACCACGTCGGGGCCGCCTCCGCTGGCCGGACGCAGGAAGTCGACGAGCGCGCGCAGGTCGCGTTTCACGTCGTATTCGATCACGTCGTGGCCTCCCTCACGCAAGCCCTCAGCGCAGGCCTTGCCGCTTACCAGCGAAACCTCACGCTCGGGCGACCAGCCGCCCATCAGGACTGCGACGCGACGCGTCATGCGGACACTCCAATACGACGTATTTCCCACTCGAGGCGAACGCCACTCTGCTCGACGACGCGGCGGCGGACCTCCTCGCCCAGGGCCTCGATATCGGCAGCAGTCGCCGCCCCGAGGTTGATCAGGAAGTTGCAGTGCTTCTCCGAGACCTGTACTTCGCCGATTCGCAGCCCACGGCAACCGGCTCGATCGATCAGCTCCCAAGCCTTATGCCCAGGCGGATTGACGAAGGTCGACCCGCCGGTCCGGCTGCGCGGCTGCGATTCCAAGCGAGCGGCGTCGATGTCCGCAATACGGCGGGCGATGGCCAGCTGATCGCCCGGTGCCGCTCGCAGGCGAACTGACGTGAAGACCCAGTCAGCCGGCGCCTGGCTGTGCCGATAGCTGAACCCCATCCTGGCGGCATCGACCCTGTGGACATCACCGGCCCGGTCGACGGCCTCGGCCGAGATCAGCACTTGCGAGAGATCGCCCTGGTAGGCACCGGCGTTCATGGCGACCGCACCGCCGATCGTTCCGGGAATGCCGCTCAGGAATTCGAGACCAGCCAGGGCGTGGTCACGCGCCGTGAGCGCCACGTTGAGATCGAGCGCCCCGGCTCCCGCCATGACTTCGTGGCCTTCGACCTCTATCCCGGTGAAGCCGCGCATCAAGCGGATCACAACACCCTTCACGCCGCCGTCCCGCACAAGCAGGTTTGACCCGACGCCCAGCACCATCACCGGTACATCGGACGGAAGGACTGCCAGGAAGGTGGACAAATCCTCGACGTCGGCCGGACGGAATAGCACCTCGGCAGGACCGCCGGCGCGAAACCAGGTCTGCGGGCCAAGCGGCGCATCGGCGACAAGCCGGCCGCGCGGCTTGGGCAGCCGGTCAATCAGATGCGGCTTGCGCGTCGTAAGCGCCATCATGCGACCGATCCGCTGCTGGAAGGCCCGTGATCGTTGGCGATCGAGCGTGGGCCGGCATGTTCGGCCGCGAGTTGCTGGAGCTGGCCCGGCAAGGCATGCGCCCAAGCGGTGATGTTGCCGGCGCCGAGGCAGACCACGACGTCGCCCGGACGCGCCATCTGCCAGATCATCGCCGGCAGGTCGCCCGGTCCGCCGAGCGGCGTCACGTCGCGATGGCCGGCGCGCTGGACCAGGCCGACCAACATGTCACGATTGACGCCTTCGATCGGCGTCTCGCCGGCGGCATAGACGTCGGCGATGACGACGGCATCGGCGTCCGTGAAACAGGTCGCGAATTCGTGGCGCAGCGCGCCCAGCCGCGAGTAACGGTGCGGCTGCATGACGGCGATGACGCGGCCCGAGCCGCCATAGGCCTGACGCGCGGCGCGGAGAACGGCGGCGATCTCCACCGGATGGTGGCCGTAGTCGTCGATGACGGTGATGCCGTGCGCTTCGCCGGTCTTGGTGAAGCGCCGCTTCACGCCCGCGAAGGAGCCGAGCGCCCGGCGGATGGTCTCGTCCGGCAGGCCCATCTCTTGCGCCACGGCGATCGCCGCCAGGGCGTTCTGGACGTTGTGCTGGCCGAACATCGGCAGGCGCAGGCCGGAGATGATCCGCGATTCGTTGCTGGCGCGGTGTTCGATCATGACGTCGAAATCGGCGCCGCTGCGGTCGAGCTTGAGGTTGATCGCCCGCACGTCGGCATTGGCGCCGATGCCGTAGGTGATGATGCGGCGGTCGGCGACGCGCGGCAGCAGCGCCTGGACCTCGGGATGGTCGAAGCACAGCACGGCGAAGCCGTAGAACGGGATGTTCTCGACGAAGCGCACGAAGGCGTCGCGCAGCGCGTCGAAGGTGCCGTAGTGGTCGAGATGCTCGGGATCGACGTTGGTCACGACGGCGATGGTCGCTGGCAGGCGCAGGAAGGAGCCGTCGGATTCGTCGGATTCGACGACCATCCAGTCGCCGGCACCCAGCCGGGCGTTGGTGCCGTAGGCGTTGATGATGCCGCCGTTGATCACCGTGGGGTCGAGGCCGCCGGCATCGAGCATCGAGGCGACCATCGAGGTGGTGGTGGTCTTGCCGTGGGTGCCGCCGACGGCGATCGACCATTTGAGGCGCATCAGCTCGCCCAGCATCTCGGCGCGGCGGACCACCGGGACCAACCGGGCGCGGGCGGCCAGGACCTCGGGATTGTCCTTCTTGACGGCGCTCGAGACGACCACGACCTGGGCGGTGGCGATGTTGTCGGCGCGGTGGCCGATGGCGACTTTGATACCTAGTTCGGCAAGGCGGCGGGTGTTGGCGCCCTCGGCCACGTCGCTGCCCTGGACCTTGTACCCCAGGTTGTGCAGCACCTCGGCGATGCCGGACATGCCGATGCCGCCGATGCCGACGAAATGGATCAGTCCGAGGTCGAGCGGCAGCGCCCTCATGCGGGAACTCCTGAAGGCTGAAGAGAAAGACCAGTGAGCTCGCCGACCGCGTCGGCCAGGCGGGCAGCGGCGTCGGGCCGGGCCGCCCCGTGGGCGGCGGCGGCCATCGCGGCCAGCCGCTCCGGCGCCTCGAACAGGCGGGCCAGATGCCCCGCCAAGGTCGCGGCGTCGAACGCCCCATGCGGGATCACCAGGCACGCCCCCGCCGCCTCGAAGGCGCGGGCATTGGCGGTCTGATGGTCGTCGGCGGCGTAAGGATACGGCACCAGGATCGAGGGCCGCCCGACCGTCGCCAGCTCGGCCACGGTCGAGGCGCCGGAGCGGCCGATCACCAGATGGGCGGCGGCGATGCGCTGCGGCAGGTCGGAAAAGAACGGCGCCAGCTCGGCCACCACGCCGTGCTTGGCATAGACCCGCCGGACACTGTCAAGATCCTCGGCCCGGCATTGCTGCACCACGCGCAGCCGCGGCCGCAGGGCCGGCGGCAAGGCGAGCAGCGCCTGCGGCACGACCTGGCTGAACGAGGCCGCGCCCTGGCTGCCGCCGAACACCAGCACATCGATGATGCGGCCGTCGCTCGGCGGCCGGTAGCCCAAGGTGCGCAGCGCCCGCACCGGCTCGCGCACCGGATTGCCGACCAGCCGCACCCGACTATCGGCGTCGGCCAGAAAGCGCGTGCGGGCAAACGAGGTGGCAATCAGCCCGGCCCCGCCCTGGACGGTGCGGTTGGCCTTGCCCAGCACCGCGTTCTGCTCGTGCAGCATCGACGGCAGCCGGCGCAGGCGGGCCGCCACCATGGTCGGCACCGAGGCGTAGCCGCCGAACCCGACCACCGCGGACGGCCCGATCCGGCCAAGCGCCCGCCAGGCATCGAACAGCCCGAGCGCCAGGGTCAGCCCCGCCTTGATCTTGCTCGCGACAGAACCGGACGGGCTGGCCGAGCGGATATAATGAATCGGCCGCCGCGACAGCGCGCCCTGCCACTGCCGGCCGCGCGAATCCGTCACCAAAGCAAACGGCACGCCCCGCGCCTCGAGCTCGCCGGCCAGCGCCTCGGCCGGGAACACATGCCCGCCGGTGCCGCCGGTCGCCAGGACGACGGGGCCGCTCGAGAGCCCGGGCACCGTCATCACACCGCCTCCCGCAGGCCGGCATGCTCGCGCGTCAAGGACAGCATCATGCCGACGCAGATCGCCATGGCGAGCGCCGAGGAGCCGCCATAGGAGATGAACGGCAAGGTCATGCCCTTGGCGGGAATGAGCTGGATGGTCGAGGCCATGTTGATGGCCGCCTGCAGGCCGAACTGCACCGCCAGCCCCGTCGCCGCCAAGGTGATGAACAGGCTGGTCTCCTTGGAAGCGCGCGACATCGAGCGCAAGGTCACGAAGGCGAACAGGCAGAGGATCAGCAGGCAGACGATCAGGCCGAACTCCTCGCCCGCCACCGCCATCACGAAGTCGGTATGGGCGTCGGGCAGCTGCGCCTTGACCGTGCCCTCGCCCGGCCCGCGGCCGAACAAGGAGCCGTTCATGAAGGCCTCGAGCGAGGTGTTGACCTGGTAGTTGTCGCCCGAGGTCGGATCCAGAAAGCGGTCGAAGCGACTGCGAACGTGGCTGAACATGAAGTAGGCACCGATCAGACCGCCGACGCCGGCGACCGCGCCGAAGCCCGCGACCCACATCGGCAGGCCGACCACGAAGAGCTGGGCGGCCCACACGGCGGCCACCACGACGCTCATGCCGAGGTCGGGCTGCAGCACCAGGAGGCCGAGCACGCCGCCCACCAGCAGGGTCGAGAGGATATAGCCGGGCGCCCGCCGCTCGGTGCGGCTCTGCGCCAGCAGCCAGGCCGAGATCACCGCCAGGCTGGGCTTCACGAACTCCGACGGCTGCACGCTGGAGAGGCCGGGCACCGAGATCCAGCGCCGGGCGCCCTTGATCTCGACCCCGATGACGAAGGTCGCGGCCAGCAGCACGACGCTGCCGCAGAACACCAGCAAGGCGAGCCGCCGGACATGGCGCGGCGAGGCGAGCGATATTGCCAGCATCAACATCAGCGCCAGCGGCAGGAACAGGAACTGGCGCTTGGCGAAGACGAAGGAGTCGGCGCCGATGCGCTCGGCAGCCGGCGGCGAGGCCGCCAAGGTCAGCATCACGCCGAACGCCATGATCGCCAGAATGGCGCCGAGCGACCAGCGGTCGACGGTCCACCACCACTGGCCGATGACGCTGCGGTCGTCGCGCGGAACCTGGATCACGCCGCCCTCCCCAAACTTGTCGCCCCCGGCAGCGCCCGCGCCAGGGCGCGGAACGCATCGCCGCGATGCTCGTAGCTCTTCCACTGGTCCCACGAGGCCGAGGCCGGCGACAGCAGCACCACGGCTGCGTCGCCTGATGCGCCCTGCCCCGCGTCGCGCTGTGCCATCGCATGCGCGGCGTCGAGCGCCGACTTGAGATCGCCGCAGCGGCTGTAGGACACCTTGCCGTCGAGCTGGCCGGCGAAGAGCTCGGCCGCCTCGCCGATCAGGAAGGCATGGCGGACCCGGTCGAACCAGGGCGCGAGCGGCGCCACGCCGCCCTCCTTCGCCTGGCCGCCGAGGATCCAGTAGATGTCGTGATAGGAGGAGAGCGCCCGCGCCGTCGCATCGGCGTTGGTCGCCTTGCTGTCGTTCACATAGACGACGCGGCCGACCGCGGCGACGCGCTCCTGGCGATGCGGCAGGCCCTCGAAGCTCTGCAGGCCGCGCACGATCCGCTCGCGCGGCACGTCGAGCCAACGGCAGACCGCCCAGGCGCAGGCCGCGTTCTGGGCATTGTGGTCGCCCGGCAAGGTCGGCACGTCGGAAAAATCGACGACGTAGCCGTCGGCATCGACCAGCATGCCGGCACGGTAGGAGATGCCACCGGCGACCGGCCGGTCGAGCGCCACCGGGATGCAGGCGATCCCCTTGCGGGCGGCGACCTCGCGCGCGACCTCATGCGAGGGCTCGTCCTCGGTGCCGATCACGACGCAGTCGCCAGCCTGCTGGCGGGCGAAGATGTTCGTCTTGGCCCTGACATAGCCCGCGAGATCGCCATGGCGGTCGATATGGTCCGGCGTGATGTTGAGCCACACGGCAATGTTGGCGCGGAAGGTCTGCAGCAGCTCGAGCTGGTAGGACGAGAGTTCCAGCACGTAGATGCCGCCCTCGCCCAGCGACGCGAGGTCGAGCGCCCCGCGCCCGATATTGCCGCCGACCTCGCAGCGCAGCCCGGCCTGCTGGAGGATATGGCCGATCAGCGCCGTCGTCGTCGACTTGCCGTTGGTCCCGGTGATGGCGACATAGCAGGCGGCCGGCTGGGCGCGCGCCAGGAGCTCGACGTCGCAGATGAGCGGCTTGCCGGCGGCCCGCGCGGCCACCGCCACCGGATGCGGCTCGGGCAGGAGATTGGGAATGCCCGGGCTGATCACCAGGGCGGTGAAGGGCGCCCAGTCGAGGGTCAAGGGATCGACCACCCGCGCGCCCAGCCGGGCCGCTTCCTCGCGCGAGGCGGCATTGTCGTCCCAGGCGACGCAGTCGATCCCGGCCGCCGTCAGGGCGCGCACCGTCGCCATCCCGGAGCGCGCGAGCCCCAGCACGACGAAGGACGAACCCTTGAGGACGGCGAGATCGATCATCTGGTCACCTCAGCTTCAGCGTGGCGAGACCGGCCATCGCCAGGATGGCGGCGATGATCCAGAAGCGGAAGACGATGGTGGGCTCCGCCCAGCCCTTCTGCTCGAAATGATGGTGCAGCGGCGCCATGCGGAAGACCCGGCGCCCCGTCCATTTGAAGGACAGGACCTGCACGATCACCGACACGGTTTCCAGCACGAACAGGCCGCCGACGATGGCCAGCACGATCTCGTGCTTGGTGACGACGGCCACCGCACCCAGGGCGCCGCCGATCGCCAGCGAGCCGGTGTCGCCCATGAAGACCATGGCGGGCGGCGCGTTGAACCACAGGAAGCCGAGCCCCGCTCCGACCAGCGCCGCCAGCAGCACGGCCAGCTCGCCCGAGCGCGGCACGTGGTGAAGATAAAGGTAGTTGGTGAGGATCGTGTTGCCGACCACGTAGGCGATCAGGCCGAACACTGCCGAGGCCATGATCACCGGACCGATCGCCAGGCCGTCGAGCCCGTCGGTCAGGTTGACCGCATTGGAGGCGCCGGCGATCACCAGCACGCCGAAAGCGACGAAGCCCACCAGGCCGAGCGGGATCAGCAGGTCTTTCAGGAACGGCACGGCCAGCATGTAGCGCAGCGGCGCCGGCGAGGCGTCGGCGACAAAATAGACGGCGATGCCGGCCGCCACGACCGACAGCCCAAGCTTCAGCTTGCCCGGCACGCCCTTGGGGTTGCGCTTGGTGACCTTGAGGAAGTCGTCCCAGAAGCCCACCGCGCCGAAAGCCAGGGTCACGCCCAGCACGATCCAGACATAGCGGTTGGTGAGGTCCGCCCACATCAGGGTGGCGGTCGACAGGGTGATCAGGATCAGGAGCCCGCCCATGGTCGGCGTGCCCTTCTTGGTCATGAGATGGCTGGCCGGACCGTCGGCCCGGATCGGCTGGCCCTGCTTCTGCTTGCTGCGCAGCCAGCGAATCAACGGACCACCGATCAGGAAGCTCAGCACCAGCGCCGTCAGGAACGCCGCGATCGACCGGAAGGTGAGATAGCGGAAGAGGTTGAGGGGGCTGAAGACGTCCGCCAGCGGATAGAGGAGATTGTAAAACATACCTAGCGTCCCGCTTCGCCGCCGCTGGCCGCCACGATGGCATCCACGACGATTTTCATTTTCGTTCCCAACGACCCCTTCACCGCCACCACGTCCCCTGCCCGCAGCGCCGCGGCGAACTCGCCGGCCAGCGACGCCGAATCCGGCCGATGCACGCCGCGCTGCGCCGGCGCCAGCCGCTGCCACAGCGCCTCCATGTGCGGACCGCACAGGAAGACCTGCGTCGCCCCGCTGGCGGCCACCGCCTCGGCGAGGTCGGCATGCAGCGCATCGGACGCCTCGCCCAGCTCGCGCATGTCGCCCAGCGCCAGCATGCGGCGGCCGCCCGCTTGCGGCACCGTCCGCGACAGCACCGCCAGCATGGCGCGCATCGAGACCGGGTTGCCGTTGTAGCTCTCGTCGAGCAACTCGATCGTACCGGCCCCGAACGTCAGCACGCGCCGCGCGCCGCGGCCGGGTGATGCCTTCACCTCGGCCAAAGCCGCAGCGCCCTGCACGATGTCTGCGCCCAATGCCTCGACGACGGCGAGCGCCCCGACGCTGTTCAGCGCCCAATGCTCGCCCGCGGCGCCCAGCCGATACTCGATCCGCCGGCCCTGGATCAACGCGACAAGGTCGCTGCCGGAGTCCTGCAGATTGGACGAGACGAGCCTTGCATCGGCAGCTTCGTCGCGACCGAAGCTCACGATGCGGGACACGCCGAAGCCGCGGGCCTTTTCGGCAAGCCGCGCAAAATGGCGGTTGTCGCGATTGAGCACGGCCACTGCACCATCGGCCATGCCGGCGAACAGGCAGCTCTTCTCGTCGGCGATCGCCTCCTCGCTGCCCATATGCCCGATATGCACCGGTCCCACATTGGTCACGACGCCGACATGGGCGGCCACCTGGCGGGCCAGCGGCTCGATCTCGCCGGGATGGTTCATGCCGATCTCGAAGACGCCGTAGCGCGCCTCGCGCGGCAGGCGCGCCAGGCTGATCGGCACGCCGACATGGTTGTTGTAGCTCGCGACGCTGGCCGAGGTCGGCGCCTGGACCGACAGCATGGCGCGCAGCGCATCCTTGGTGCTGGTCTTGCCGACCGAGCCGGTGACGCTGGCAATGCGCGCCCGGCTGCGCACCCGCGCGGCATGGCCGAGATCGACCAGGGCCTTCATCGTGTCGGGCACGTGCACCAAGGTGCCCTTCGCGCCCGCGACGTCGCGCGAGACGACAGCGGCCGCGGCCCCTCGCGCCAGGGCGTCGGCGACGAAGCCGTGGCCGTCGGTGCTCTCGCCACTGAGCGCAAAGAAGATGTCGCCCTTGCCCACGGCGCGGCTGTCGAAGGTGACGCCCGAGGCCTCGAAAGGCGCGGTGATCGAGATCGGCGACAGCGCCGCCCGCACCTCGTCGGAGGTCCAGAGGGCGCTCATACAGCCTCTCCGCCAAGCTCCCGCGCAACCTCGGCATCGTCGAAGTGATGCGTGACGCCCTTGATGGTCTGCCCGGTCTCGTGCCCCTTGCCGGCGATCAGCAGCAGGTCGTCCGGACCGGAGAGCGCCGCCATGCCGGCGGCGATGGCGGCATGCCGGCCGTCGGCCGCCTCGACCCAGTTCGTCCGATCGGCGGCGATGCCGCGCAGGATTTCCGCCCGGATCGCCTCGGGCTCCTCGCTGCGCGGATTGTCGTCGGTGATGATCGCGAGGTCGGCCAGACGCGTGGCGATCTCGCCCATCACCGGCCGCTTGCCGCGATCGCGATCGCCGCCGCAGCCGAAGACCACGACCAGCTTGCCGCGCGCGAACGGCCGCAAGGTGCGCAGCACCGTCTCAAGCGCTTCCGGCTTGTGGGCATAGTCGACATAGACTGCGGCACCCGAACGGTGCCGTGCCACGAGCTGCAGACGCCCCGGGGCGCCGGTCAGGCTGGCAAGTCCAGCCACAGCGCGGTCGATGAAGCTGGCAGTGTCGCCGCCCGTCGCCACGACCAGGCCCAGCGCCGCCAGCGCATTGGAGGCCTGGAAGTCGCCGACCAGCGGCAGCGCGATCTCGTGGCGCCGGCCCAGCATCTCGACAGAGAGGAGTTGCCCGGTCGGCGTCGGTTCATCGCGCAGCAGACGGAACTCGCGGCCCTTGATGCCATAGGTCCAGAAGCGGATGCCGCGCCGCCGGCAGAGCGCCGCCAGGAGGTCGGCGCGATCGCTGTCGGCATTGACAACCGCGGTCCCGTCGGCCGGCAGCAGGTGCTCGAACAGCCGCGCCTTGGCCGCGAAGTAGTCGTCCATCGAAGCGTGGTAGTCGAGATGCTCGTGCGTCAGGTTGGTGAAGGCGGCCGCCGACAGCTTGAGGCCGTCGAGCCGATGCTGGTCGAGGCCGTGGCTCGACGCCTCGATGGCGAGATGCGTCACGCCCTCGCGGGCGAGCGTAGCGATATCCTGGTGAAGCTGCACCGGGTCGGGCGTCGTGAGGCCGCCCTCGCGCACCAGCCCGGGCGAGACAATGCCCAAGGTGCCGACGCTCGCCGCCTCGAAGCCCAAGATCGACCAGAGGTGGCGCACGAAATGCACGGTCGAGGACTTGCCGTTGGTGCCGGTCACGGCGGCGATGGTCGAAGGCTGCAGGCCGGCGAACGAAGCCGCCATCAGCGCCACGCGACGACGCGGGTTGGCGTCGCGCAGGACGACGACCGCCGGATCGAGCGGCGGCAGCGGCGCGTCGTGCGCCGCCAGGATGGCCACAGCCCCCTTCTGCACCGCGTCGGCGATGAAGGCGGCGCCGTCCTGGCGGGCGCCGGACAGGGCGGCGAAGAGGTAGCCCGGCTGGACCTTGCGCGAGTCGAGCGTCAGGCCGGTGAGGAGGGGATCGCGCGGGAGCGGCGCAGGGGATGCGGTGCCGTCGGCGCTCCGGCGCATGAGCTCACTCAGTCGCAAGGCCGCGCACTCCGGGACCAGGCGCCGCCGCCGTCTGCCCGGGGGCCGGGCGGACCGGCAAGGCCTTGCGATGGTCGCCCGGAACACGGCGCGCGCTGACCGGCGTGAGCTGCGGCTGCGGTGCGACGGTCGCGGGAACCGGCGTCGAGGCGATCTCGATCGGCGGCAGACCTTCCTTCAGGTCGCCCGGCAGGATGCCGTAGAGCGACGCGATATTCTCGACGATCACCTTGACCGACGGGGCGGCGACCCAGCCGGCCGTGGCATAGCCGCCGGTCTCGGGCAGGCCCTTGGGCTCGTCGAGGGAATAGAGAATGACGAACTTGGGATCGTTCATCGGGAACATGCCGACGAACGAGCTGATCAAAGCCTTCTGGCGGTAGCCGCCCTTGGCGGGCTTTTCGGCCGTGCCGGTCTTGCCGCCGACCTCGTAACCCGGGAGGTTGGCGTTCTTGCCGGTGCCCTCGACGGCGTTGAGGCGCAGGAGCTGGCGCATGCTCACCGAGGTCTTGGTCTGGATGACCCGCCGCCCCTTGTCGCTCGCCGCCGTGCGTTTGACCAGGCTCGGCGCGTAGAGAATGCCGCCGTTCACCATGGCGGCCGAACCGGTGACCAGATGCAGCGGCGTCACCGAGATGCCATGGCCGAAGGCGATGGTCATGGTGTTGATCTTCATCCAGTTGCGCGGCCACAGCGGCGCCGCCAGCTCGGGCAGCTGGGTGGTGAGCGGCTTCAGGAAACCGATCTTGTCGAAGAAGGCGCGCTGGCCTTCCGGGCCCATCACCTCGACCGCCATCTTGGCCGAACCGATGTTGGACGAGAACTTGAAGATTTCCGCCACGTTCATCGGCCGACGCTGGGCATGGTCGTCGTTGATGGTGAAGCGGTCGATCTTGATCGGCGACGTGGCGTCGAACACGCTGGCGACCGTCGCCTTGCCGGAGTCGAGCGCCATCGCGGTGTTGAAGATCTTGAAGGTCGAGCCCTGCTCGTAGACGCCCAGGGTGGCGCGGTTGAACAGCGCCTCGTTGGTCAGGGTCCTGGTGCTGTTGGGGTTGAAGGTCGGTGCCGACGCCATGGCGAGGATCTCGCCATTGGTCACGTCCATCACGATCGCGGTGCCGCCGATCGCCGAGAACTTCTGGATCCCGCGCGCCAGCTCGCGCTCGACCATGCGCTGCAGGCGCAGGTCGATCGACAGCTGGACCGTCTCACCGCTCTGCAGCTGCTGGTCAAAATAGCGCTCGACGCCGGCGAGACCGGTATTGTCGACGCTGGCATAGCCCATGATGTGCGCCGCCGCCGTGCCCTGCGGATAGATGCGCCGTTCCTCGGCCTGGAAGTCGAGCCCGGGAATGCCCAGCCGGTTGACGCGATCGTGCTCACGCGGGCTCAAGCCCCGCTTGATCCAGAAGAAGGTCTTGTCGGCCTCGAGCTTCTCGCGGACTTCATCGTATTTGAGGTCGGGCAGCGCCGTCACGATCTTGCGCGCGGCATCCTGCGGATCGATCACCAGGTGCGGATTGACGAAGGCCGACATGACCGGCACCGAGGTCGCGAGCACCGCGCCGTTGCGGTCGACGATGTCGGCGCGCTCGGACTGGATCGAGCCGCCGCGGGCCGCCACGCGCTGCGTCGGCTCGGCGCCGTCGCGCAGCAGCGACACGTACCCCATGCGCAGGCCGACGGCGGCGAAGGCGATCGCAAAGAGCGCCGAGGCGACCACCAGCCGCTGACGAGCGGTCTCCTGCAGGTCGCCCTTGAGGCGATCCTGCGGCGACCCGTAACGCGCGCCGGCCGCCGCGCTCTGCGCGACGGCCGGTTCGGACGAGGCAGATTTGCGCCACAGCCTCACCGACGACCCCCTTCGTTTCTCGAGAGGATCTCATCGATGGATATGGCAGCACTCTGGCCATCGCCTACCGGACCCGAGGTTGCCGGCTCTTGGATCTGAGCCGGTCGAGGGGGCGTCGTGGGTCCGGAGGAACGCCCGGGAGGGGGTGCGGAGGCCGGCGAGGGGCTGCCGGCCTCCGCTGCGACGCGGGCACCACCGGGCAAAGTCGACGAGGGGACGTCGTTGCCCGTACGTGGGGGGGAAGGGAGTGGTGCTTCGCGCCGCGGGGGGACAGATTCGGGTTTGAGCTGATCGAGCCGGACGATCTGCTTGACCGATGCCGACTCGAGCTTGAGATGCTTCAGGGCAAGCGTTTCGATGCGCTCGGCCTCGTTGAGATGAGCCCATTCGACTCGCAGGATATGCGTGGCCTGCTGGCTCTCGATGATCTTCTGGTTGGTGCGGTCGATCCGCTCCTCGAGGTCCTGCACCTTATATTTGACGGTGAACAGGCCCACCGCGGTGGCGATGGCGACGATCGACCAGAACATGAGACCGCGATGGATCATGCGCGGCCTCCCGAGGAATTCCCGGAGGAACCCTCGCGAGGGCCGAGCTTCTCGGCGACGCGCAGGCGGGCCGACCGGGCTCGCGGATTGGCGGCAACTTCTGCTTCCGACGGCAAGACCGGCTTGCGCGAGAGATCGCGCAGGGTCGTGGCGTGCCCGGCAGCGCTCGGCGGCGCATGGCGCGACGGGCCGGGTGTGCGGCCGGCACGGGCGCGCACGAATTCCTTCACGGCGCGGTCTTCCAGCGAATGGAAGGAGACGACGGCCAGCCGGCCGCCCGGCGCCAGCACCTGCTCGGCGGCGGCCAGGCCGCGCTCGAGCTCGCCCAGCTCGTCATTCACCGCGATGCGCAGCGCCTGGAAGGTGCGGGTGGCGGGATCGCTCTCGTCCCTGCCCTGCGGACCGACGGCCCGGCGCACGATCTCGGCCAGCTCGCCGGTCGTGTCGATGCGCTTGGTGCGGCGGGCCTCGACGATGGCGCGGGCCACGCGGCGGCTGCGCCGCTCCTCGCCGTAGCGCCAGATGATGTCGGCGAGCTCGCCCTCCTCGCCCTCGTTCACGAGGTCGGCCGCCGACGCGCCACTCTTCTCCATGCGCATGTCGAGCGGACCCGAGGCGCGGAAGGAGAAGCCGCGATCAGCCTGGTCGAACTGCATCGAGGAGACGCCGAGATCGAGGGCGACGCCGTCGACCTCGTCGACGCCTTCGGCCTGGAGCAGCTCGGCCATGTCGCCGAAGCGGCCTTCGATCAGGCGCAGCCGCGGTGCATAGCGCTCGGCCAGCGCCTGGCCGGCGGCGATCGCGTCGGGGTCGCGGTCGATGGCGATCACCTGGCAGTCGGCGCGGTCGAGCATGGCCGTGGTGTAGCCGCCGGCGCCGAAGGTGCCGTCGAGGTAGCGGCCGCCGGCGCGCGGCTGCAGCGCGTCCACGACCTCCTGGGCCATCACGGGAATATGCCGAGTGGAGACGTGACGGGCGGCGCTCATGCTTCACCCCCGGCGTCACCGCCACTGAGGTTGCGCACGAAGGCTGCCATCTTCTCGCGCTCGGCGGCGCGGCGGGCCTGCCAGCGCGCCGGGTTCCAGAGCTGGAACTTGTCGACCTTGCCGACCAGCATGACGCCGTTGGCGGCGTCGAGCGCCTCGACGAACTCGGCCGGCATGGAGAAGCGGCCGTCCGGCTCCATGGCAATGGTGCGCGCGCCAGCCGAGAGATAGCCCGCCGGATCGAACGCCTCGTCGTCCAGCGCCACCTTCAGCGAACCTTTGGGGCCGAGCGCCTCGGCGCGCAGCCGCTCCAGCATGAGATCGAAGCCGGCGCGCGAGTTGCCGTTCACGACGCCGGTCAGATTGGGAGAGTGATAGAGCACGAAGGCGCCGCGATCATCCGCAGGCAGCTCATCACGAAAGGCCGCGGGCAACAGGACCCGGCCCTTCTTGTCGAACTTGATCAGGATTTCGGACCGGAATGCCACGGCCCTTCTCCCCCTACATCCCGCCGCAGGTGCCCCACGCGCCTGCGTTTCCTGTTACACGGGATACAATGGGATACCATGGGAAAGCCTGGGGCGCAATTCACAAACACAGGAATCCACAAGGAATCTGAAGACCTTAGCCACAACATCTATTGTGCTCTCACCACTCGGGAACGCAAGTTGTTGTAATGGTGATTTGGCAGTACGGAAGCCGACGAAGACGGAGGCGTCCTTCCCGCTCCAGAGTGCCGCCTGACAACACGAGCTGTAGCGCCTCCTCATCTGACCGCTTCCTCAAGAGGGAGAGAATCATGGCTCAGATCGGGACGCACGGTGGAAGAACAAACCGGGAGGATAGGTAACAGTCCTGCCCTGCCGCTTCGGTCGATCGATCATGAACGTGCGGTCCGGCACTAGTTCGATGCTCGCGATGGCGGCGCAGATGTCCTCATCGACGTCGGCGCGTGGGATCAGCACGCAATCGGCATCGAACAGCCTAGAGCAGCGCCCGGGAAGAAGGAGCCGCATGCGGCTCCCTCTTCCCGGGCATAAGCTGCTCTAAACCGATAGAGTCTAGAGCACGACCTTCCGCTCGACTGATTCCAATCGAGCGAAACGTGCTCTAGTGACATCGACGTAGACGACCCGCGACCCATCGCGCACCGCATCGAACTGAGCTGCATCAGCCCGTTGCCGCGCTACGGATCTTCGGACAGCACCGCGCGTTCTACGAAGCGCAGGTCATGCGTGATCAGCGCGCCGCTTGTGATCGCTGTCACCACAAGATGCCCCGAAAGGAAACGAGACCATGCCCAAGTTCGTTACAATCGGATATGGCGCCGCTGCCGACTACGACCGCACGCCGCGGTCCCTCAGAGACGCCGCGCACGCCCAGGATGCAAGACTGCGATCCGAAGGCACGGTGATGGGGATCGCCGGCACACCGGTTCAAGTCCGCAATCCGGAGGCACGCGGCACGGAGACTCTCGATGGACCGTTCATGTCATCAGCATTGCCGATTGCGGGATTCGCCATCATCGAGGCCACCGATCTTGCCGACGCTATCGAGAAGGTTTCACACGTGCCGTGCGCGGTTGCACACGGCGTCGTCGAAGTTTGGCCATTGCAGGAGGCACCCTGATCTGAGCCACCGCACTAAGGTTCAATCTCCAATCTTCACGATGGTCGCAGCAGCGACACGCGATTCGGAAAGCGATGCTGCGCGATGTCGCGGATCAAGCGGGCTGCGATTTCGGAAGCTTCACCGACGGTGATGCCCTCGCTAGAAATCGACACACCTGCCGCCTCGAGGAATGATTCGGCGTCGGCTGCCACCGCGATCGGCTTGCCGTGGCGCCACGCCTCATGCACGAAACGTTGTGCTAGCGACTGGCCGGCCAGCGTCTCGCCGACCCCGGAAGGGACAAGCACCGCATCATAGATGACTGACGGGGCATTGGATGCGGCGCGATTGACTTTCAGCGCCCCCTTGCTTGCTGCAACGGGGCCGGCATAGGGCCCAACGGTTTCGGCAAGCAGCTCGGCATCTGCCAAACTTTCCAATACTGCTTCGAGTTCGCCTGTGTCGACGCCGTCTTCCACCAAAACCGCAACCTTGCGACCTTTGATGGTGGGTGGCGACCGGTCCATGCTCAAGGCAGGCGATTTGAGCTTGCTGGCATCCTTCAGCGGCGCCGCTGGAGTAGGCGCAGAGGGTGTGGGCGCCTCGGGCGTGCCGGCAGGGTGGACAGCAATACCAGTCGCTTCCGAAACCATGCTTGCGAGATCCGGAGCGATATTGACCAGGATTTCGTTCATGGCGCGGTCGCGCACCGCTTCATCGACGACCTGATTCAATTCGAAGCTAAACGCGGCGGCGATGTGGTCCTTCTCCCAAGCGCTCATGCTGTTCCAGAATTGCGTCGCTTGGCTGAAATGGTCAGCGAAGCTCGGGCTGCGCTCGCGCACTTTCGGGCCGGCCTCTTCCCGGATCGCTACAGAGCGGAAAGCCTCGGCACTGCCGGCCGAATGCATGGGGCAGCCTCCACCCAGGCTGTTGGGGAAATAGGACACTCTCCCCTTATTGATCGTCATGCGCCCAAAGCCGTCGCGCTGGTTGTTGTCGACGGTGCGCATCGAACGATTGATGGGAAGCTCATGGAAATTGGGTCCGACGCGCCGAAGCTGGGTATCGATGTAGGAGAACAGGCGGCCCTGCAACAGCGGATCATTGGTGAAGTCGATCCCGGGAATGACGTGCCCAGTATGGAACGCGACCTGTTCGGTTTCGGCGAAGAAATTGTCGGGGTTGCGGTTCAAGACCATCTTGCCGACCTTCACGACGGGAACGATCTCTTCGGGGATGATCTTGGTCGCATCCAGCAAATCGAAGCCGAACTTGTGCTCGTCGGCCTCCTCCACCACCTGGAGGCCAAGCTCCCATTCGGGAAAGTCGCCGCGTTCGATGGCCTCCCAGAGATCACGGCGATTGAAATCGGGATCCTTCCCGGAAAGGAGTTGAGCCTCTTCCCAAACCAGGGAACAGACGCCCTTCAAGGGTTTCCAGTGGAACTTCACGAAGCGCGTCTCACCACCGGCGTTGACCAAGCGAAATGTGTGCACCCCAAAGCCTTCCATGGATGCGTAGCGCTGGGGGATGGCCCGGTCGCTCATCAGCCACATGAGCATATGAGCGCTTTCGGGCGTCAACGAGATGAAATCCCAGAACGTGTCATGGGCTGACTGGGCTTGCGGAATTTCGTTGTTGGGCTCGGGTTTTACCGCATGGATAAGATCGGGAAACTTGTTGGCGTCCTGAATGAAAAAGACCGGCATGTTGTTCCCGACGAGATCCCAGACGCCGTCCGACGTGTAAAACTTGACGGCAAATCCCCGCACATCCCGTGGCGTGTCCGTCGACCCGCGCGAGCCGGCGACCGTAGAGAAGCGTACGAAGACAGGGGTGGTCTTTTCAGGGGCCTGAAGGGGTGCTGCCATGGTGAGAGGGGCCTGGCTTTCGTAGACTTGAAAGATGCCGTGTGCTGCAGCCCCTCGAGCATGCACGACGCGCTCCGGTATACGCTCGTGGTCGAAGTGCGTGATCTTCTCACGCATCAAAATGTCTTCCAGCAGGGTCGGACCGCGCACGTGCGACTTCAAAGAATTCTGGTCGTCGCTGACCGTAACGCCTTGGTTGGTCGTCAAGATCGTGCCCGGGACAATCGTGTCCTGCTGCAGCTCGGCGGTCTTGTCAGTATCTTGAGGCGGCGGCAGTGCCGGATCGAACTTGGTCGCCTGCCCCGACGTCCGCGCAAGCGGTGGCGTCTTTGGATTCTTGCTTGCTGCGTCTTTGCCGGACGATGAACGAGGAGACTTCGGTTGGCGGGGCATTTTGCTTGGCATGGGGTTCCTATTCTTGCTCGCCCGAGGCGATCCGGCTGGCTGGAATGGGCATGAATCCAAACGTCGCGATGACGAATTCCGTGAGCGATTTCGGTTGGATGTCGGGTTGCCAGAAATCTGACGCTGCGTGGGTAGGCTTCTGCCGTGAAACGGCCCCTGGTGGCCGGGGTTGCGGCGAGCCCTTTCGGAAAGGGAGGCGGAGCGGAGCGAGTTCGGCGGGGAGCGCGCCCGGCAACTCGCTCATGTTCTAAAGCAGAATGCCGAGCCCAGGAATAGTTCTGCCGCCACTGCATGCCGCTGCGCTGCGAGACCAAGGATCTTGACTGCCCCCGCAAGCCCTGCCCGCTCCGGTGCCGTTTTTGCGAGCGGCGAGGCGAGATCGTGTTCGAGGTGCCCAAGGGGTTTGCGCGGGTCGGCGAGGATCTCGGACCGCCCAGCATCGGCCGTCGTTCTAGCCAGGCCGCCCGATCTGGCTAGAATTGGCCCATGGCAGACGAAACCGTCACCTTGGTCGAAAAGACCCTCGGGGTCGCAGACGACATCCTTCGAAACAGCATCGCAGGAAAGGATTTACCCTACCTCATCGTGGCCATCGCACCAGACGGCGCCGCCGTGATCAGGAGCAATTGCGGGCCCGCGATGCTTCGGCATCTGGCGGGTCGGCTAGTCGCAATTGCCGACCAACACACAGGGCCGCCAGCAGGGGAAAGGCACTGACGCCAGGCCGGCCTACCGGAGACTACCGAGATCGCCATTCGCCTGGCCCGCGGACAGGAAGGCGCCGACCGTCTCGGCCGGCTCTGCATCGGCGTTCACGTCTCCGTCATCGCCCGCGTCATCAAGCGCGCCCGGAAGGAGCCTAGGGTCGTGCCGGTCAGGCGCGGCCGCCGAGATGGCCGCAGAGCGGCGAACTACTCGCCAAGATCCATTGTAGCAAGCCACGCTAACCAAAATCTCCCGCTAAGCGTTCAGGCGCCAGATTGCGAAGTTGAGCAACGATGCAAATGCGACCCATGCCGCAAGCGGACCCAGACAGAGCGCGGCAACAAGGTCAAGCCGACGGAACCTATCGATCGTTACCAAGATCAGCAGAAACTGCGGCACGATGTTTAGAAGCCCTGCCAAAGGACTATGCAATCCGAAAAACAGCCACGACCAAAGCGCATTAAGCAGCAGTTGCAGAAAAAACAGCAACATCGCCGTTCGTCTCTGTGCGCTTCTGTCGGCAACCGTCAGGATGCGCCAGACGGAGAAGGCCATCAACACGTACAGCCCCGTCCAGACAGGGGCAAAGATCCAGTTCGGCGGATTGAAAGACGGTTTCTCGAGCCCTGCATACCAAGACGCCAGATTTGGATACGTCGCCAACTGTCCCAAAACCGAAGCGGCAATCACTGGGATCACGGCAATAGATGCTCTCAGCAGCGGCGGCGGTCGAAGCGGCAACTCTCGAAGATTCATGGCAGTCCCTAGAGCTTATCAACGGCAGCGGACGGTCTCCGCTTCGGATGTCGCCGTCCACGACGCGACAGGACAGGTCACCAGGGACGAGCGCAGATGGCCTTCCCAACATGGGCGTACTGCCATTTTGAGTCCCCTTCGACCAGCCTACCCTACTGACCGGAATCAGATGTTGAGCTTTGTTTAAGGGGCGCGGTAGACGCTGGCTTGTAACACGAGCCACCGCCGAAGGGGCCACCGCCGAAGGGGCCACCGCCGAAGGGGCCGCCTCCGAAGAAGCGGCCCCCACCCTGAGGCTGATCCGGGTCGCACCGGCTTCGCGGGGGCGCACGCCAGGGCAAATCAACAGTGACCGTGTACGCCTACGGTTGCATCGGCGAACCGAAAGTTCTCATTTTGAGGTCACACTGCTGCGTGTTGTCCTTGCCAGGCGAGAGTCAGCCCGGCCAATTGGCTCGCATGCGATCGATCTCGGTCTGGTTCGGACGGTAAGGTGGCGCCTTCGGGTCGAAGGTGCTCCAGCCGCCCTTGCGATATTCAGCGCCACGCGCCACCGGGTCGACAGGACGGTACTGATCCAGGAGGGCCTCGACCCGTGCGGCGTCCTGGTCTGGAACGCGAACGGTGACCAGCGTGCCGCCGCGGCGTACCGACTCGGCATAGATGTCGGCGTGCTCGCGGTTGGTTCCCGCATCGACCAGAGCACCGACGATTCCACCGGCGACCGCACCACCGGCGGCCACGGCGGCACCCGAAGCAAGCCAGCCTGCGGCCACAACCGGACCAAGCCCCGGGATGGCAAGCATTCCGAGGCCTGCGAGCAGACCAGCACCGGCCCCGAGCGCACCGCCAATGCCGGCGCCGGTTACGGCGCCATTCACGTCTTCGACGTCGGCATGCTCCGCCGATACATACTTGTTGGCGACGATGCTGACATCGCCGCTCGGAATCCCTGCCTTCTCGACAGACTCGACGGCAGCGCGCGCCTGCGCGTAACTATCGTAAGCACGACTTACTGTTTTCATCGCATGGTTCTCCTCTGGTGTGCGCCTATTGTTGAGCCGAAGTGACGACGTTGCCCTTGTAGTCGACGGCGATCTGGACCGGCTTGCCCTCGGCGGTGCCTGTGCCACGCCAGATGCCATCGTCGTCCTTCTTCATCACCGCGATGTTTGCGACGCCTTGTGCGGTGGCGCGATCGCGCGCCTGAGCTTCGGTGAAGGAGTTGGCGCCCTTCAGAGGTGCCCCGGCATCGTTCTGATGCGGCTTGTAGGTGTCGGCTTTGCAGGCTTGCATAAATTCAGCCTGAGTCACCGTGCCCTCGGTCGCCAGTATGCGGTCGTTGATCCGCATGAACGCGATATACCGCATGCCTTCCATGCCGGTGAGCTTTCCGTCCTTGTCGGAATCGGCCTTGGTCCACATGTCCTGACATTCGGCGTCCGTTGCCGCCAGCGCCGGCATAGCCACAATGCTGGCCGCGGCGGCTGCCAGCGCGATAACCTTTCTCATGAAATCCTCCGATGATGGGCGGTGATCCGCCATCCGCTCAATGGAGAACTGCAATGGAGGTTGCTCTACCGGAGGAATTTGCCAAGCCGCTAGGTCAAGCTCGAATAAGCGGAAGGTGCACTCTTTCGTCTCAATGGAATGTGCGGCCGCTACCCAAGTCATTGACCTGCCGCCGCCCGCTAAGCAGTTTCTTTCGCGCTTGCCAGAACGACCCCGACCAAGGCCCTGGGCAGTGGCAGGCAGTTTGTACAGCGAGCAGACGATAAAAGAGCGGCCAAACAGCAAAAGCGCGCGCCCCAGCCGAAGCCGGGGCGCGCGGAGTCTAGAGAGGAAACGGCGGGTTGGCAGAGCCAATCCGGCCTAACGTCAGGAGATAGCGCAGCGATCTCCAAGCCGCTTGGTTGCAAGCGGCGGAGCGCTGCGAGGCACCTACTCCGCGACGACTCAAAACCGCAAGAAGGCGATTCTCAGCCTATCGCCGATCACTTAGCGGTCCGGGCGGCGCTTCAGGAAAGCCTCGGCAACGAACGTAGACGGCAGACGAACGATCAGACTCGCTCCTCTCACAGCACGTGATGGTCGCGGCAGCAGCGCCAGAACCAGCCGCGATGCTCGCGCTCCGCCCAGACGATGAGCACGCCGGCATAGTTCACGGGGTCCGGCACGTCGGGATGCTTGTGCTCAATTACGCGCGCCGCGGCCTGGTGCGCCGTCGACGAGTAGCTGCCGCGCCGACGTTCGTAGCGATACTCCTGCACGACATCGCGAAACATGCCGTGAGTCCGCGCCCATGCCAGGATCTCTTCGCGCTCGTCCGCCTGGCGAATCCATTCGCTCGCCACCTCCTCGCGCGACGCGGATTCGAGGCTGTTGGGTTTCAGGCGATGCAGGTGCTTCGCCAGGAAATACTCGGTGAGTGCGGCCGCCTGGTCGGGGCGCGCGTAGCGATAGGTCGTCAGGCCGTTGAACGTGCCGGCGCGATAGTGGCCGAGCGACTTCGCATAGCCGTTGAGCTCGGCGTGATCAGTGAAGGTCATCGACCCGCGTGCAATTAGCGCCGTGGCATGCGGGAAGTAACACTCGATCTCGGCCGACGACATTTGCACGTCTCTCCTCCCCCCTCAGACGGTGCGCATCCAGCCGCGTGCCTTCGACGGCGTGGCGAAGTGCTCGACCTCGAAGTCGGTCGAGCCGCAACGACAGCGATGGCCGGCCTCGGTTAGCGAGCGGTGATCGTTGAGGCGCGCGCCTAAGTCCTCCGCTTGCAGCAGCGTCCGCCGGACGCAGCGCCGGCACTCCAAGCCGATCGGATAGGTCGACAGGGCGACCTCGTGCAGGGTCAGGGGCTTCTGGAAGGGGAGCATGGGCGTTCTCGACGGATCCGATGTCGGCGAGTCCTATGAGAACATTTAGAGAACATCAAGCGCAAAACAAAGAACGAAAAGCGAGTCGCCACAGGGTGTTAGGCCGGCGGTGCTGGCCTACGAAATGTAGGAATTCAGGCCTTTTGCTACGCAGTTTCCCGGACTGCACAGCAACTGAAATAGCGGCTAATCTCGTGGTCGAAGGGAGGCCGACGACCATGAGCATGATCCTGATCACCGCAGTCCTTGCGAAAAGCGCGAAGGCCATGGCCTTTGCCCTGGGCGCCGTCGCCATCATGGGCGTCATCGCCTACTTCGACGTGAACTCCTGACCGAACGCATCAAGGCGCAGCTCGCGAGCCCCTAGGCCTACTTGCCGACAATGGTCGCGCGCTGCCAGCCCTGCTCCGTCAGCCGAACCAAATGCCCGCCTTCCAGGTCAATCCACCCGGCCCGCATTGCCGTGTCGACGGCGCCGGCCGTCCCGACCTTGCCCAGGCTGTCAATCATACGCCATTGGCCGAGCTGGCCTTCGGTGAGCTTGTAAAGGGTGCGGATCAGGCGTTCGGCGTTGGTCATGTCAGCGGCAGCCCCACTTCGTGTCCCACCCACGAGCTCCTGTTCACGAGCCATCTGAGCGAATTCGAGAAGATCCAACAGCTGGCTGGAGGGGCCACTTCCGGAGAGAAGCGGCCCCCACCCAGCTTTTGGTCTGGATTGCACCAGCGTCGCGGGGGCGCAAACGGGGGTGCAGACAATCAATGGCCGCGTTTAGGTAGGGTTGCGTTGGTGAAGCGAATTAAGAAAGGGCCGGCGGTTAGACCGACCCCTCCTTAAACACCGCCCACGCGCGTGGGTCACGCGCGTGGGGTTCGGCGGCCTGCTGTAATGGTCGCCGCCGCGCTTGATCGTGTAACCAATCCGCCGTGGGTTTCGCCCCATCCAATTGCATTCACGCCGCTATGGATTGACCTTGCCACTACCTCTCGAATACCTCTCGAAAGTGCGCTAGCTGACGATGAAACAGAGGAGGCCCGCATGCGAAGACGCTCGGGCGCGCTACTCAGTCCCAACGAAGAAACGACGCTACGCCGAGTTGCCGATGGTGGCACCGCGGAAGGCGATCATACGACCCAGGATGTTCGTCGCCTCACAGCCTTTGAACTGATCAAGATCGTTGGCGGTAGATTCGTGCTCACCGGCGCCGGCCGCCGCCGGGTGGACAGCCTGCGACCGCAGCTCAATACCACCAGCCACGATCAGGCTGCCTACGGTGAGGCCGGCAAGATCTTGTCGCAGTTCTACACGCGGTGCCAGCGGCACACTTAGGCGCTCGAAAAAGAAAGGGCCGGGGTGGGTGACTACCGGCCCTTTCTGCCTCGCATCGCCGGTGCGCAGCTCGGGACTTCCGCGTCCGACGACATACTACAATGTGCCCCGATATCCTTCAGTTGCGCGTCGCACGTAAATGAGCTGCTGCCCAGGCTGCCGATACATTCGCCGTGACTCCCCGCGTTCGCGAGCCTAGGCTTTCATATCGTCGGCAGCGAACAGTGGGCGCCGACGGCTGAGAGACAGCGGCATCCGATCCGAGAATGTCCCGCGCTCCCGCTCAACTGCGTTGAGATGAGGGAGACGGCCATGAAGTCCGCCGCCGAATGCGTTTGCTACGCCAACCGCTGTGAGCACATGGCCAGTGACGCCAGAGATCCAATCGATCAAGCCGTCCTTCTCGCGACGGCAGACCATTGGCGTCACTTGGCCGGGGTGGCCAAATCCAAAGAGCTTGTCGAAGCACAAGAGCCTTGGCCTGCTGACCGTGACATAGGCACGCCAAGGTCGGGCCGATAGATCGGCCGCTCCAGCAGCGCCCTTGAGCGCAGGATGCGCTCATTCGAATCCCTGACAATGCTTTCAATGGATAGTCGCTGGGCCGTCGGCCGTACTCGATAGTGCCACTCCAGCCAGATGAGCAACGGCACCTCATCGGCTTCCTCCCGGGATCTTCTCTTCATGATCAGACGGCAGCGACCGGATTAGCGACCCGCCCGGCGCCGCGGTGACTGATCCCCTTGGCCTGGCCGCGCGACCGTTTTGGCTTTCCGCCGGCGGTCCTGAGTCAAGGAACGCCGCATCTCGGCCTCGGTGCGCAAGGTCGTCATCTGTAGCGCGTCTTCTTCGACCTCGATGGTGCAAAGCCGCTCGCGCTGGCTCAGGACCAGGCGGCCGATCGCCACCATCTGCTGCTTGCGCATGGCCTCCCGGATGACCGCCAAGGCCTCGACACCGGCCTTGCCCGACGGCACGGGATGATAGGGCGTGTCCAAGTAAAGCCGGTCGATGCTGGAGCGCAGCATGAATTTCTCGATATCGAGGATCTTGGTGCTTTCGGTCTCCACCAAGTCGAGCTCCTCCTTGGTGAACAGCACGTACTCGTTCTTCGCGACCTGGAAGCCCTTCACCAAGTCGCCACGCTCGACCTCCTCGCGGGTGCCGGCGTTGACCGTCACCATGCTGATGCGGTTGTTGGTCTCGGGATTAATACGGTTGAAGCGAACGGTCTCCGCTTCAGACGTCGCTGCCCACAGCGTGACAGGACAGGTCAGCAGGGACAGGCGCAGGTGGCCTTCCCAGCTCGGTCGCGCAGCCGTTGAATTTCCCGCGACGTAGGCCGATTCAAAGCGGCCGTCGGGCCTTTGTTGCTGCTGTGAAAGGCTCTGATGATGAATTCAGTTCGTAGGGTCCCGTTCCTGTTCCGATCTCCCAGAGCTAGGGAACGTTCGACACCATGCGACACCCAGCGCGGTCGGCAATACGTTGGGTCCTGTCTTGATCAGCCGTAAATGGCTCAACGAAGAAATATCGCATTGCCGCAGACCAAGCCCGCTCGCCCCATTGACGATGGCTCGCAAAGTTTCTTCCTCGTTTCGCGACAGGCATTCGACTTGAGGCGGCGGCATACCGTTTGTTTGAGGCGGCGGCCCGTTTGTTTGAGGCGGCGGCAGACGGTTTGGCATCATGGTCAACGCAAAATCGAAACCTTCGTTCCGAACGCAGAGGTCGCCACGCCCTCCGAAACGACCGAAGCCCCGCACCGGGATCACCGGGCGAGGCTTTAAAGTAAGGGAGAGAGAGCTGCTCTCCTCTCGCGTCCAATTACAGGTCGGACTGCTGCGGCTGTTTCGGTGACACCATTGCCGTGGTCGCCTGCGTGTGGTCGGGCTCGCCAATTGTCGGCATAACGCGAACCTCACTGATGATCTCCGTCACTCGGCTATCGACTTTTTCCAGCAGCCCCCACAATTTATGGCGCAACTGGCCCGTGGCCACCATTCCCTTGACGGTCAAGACTTTGGCCTGAACCTCAACGGTCAGGGTATTCGTGTCGATACCACAGTGCTTGCAAGATTGAACGAAGGCTTCGCGGATTTGGATATCGGTCGTGCTCATGTCGGAACCTCGACGCAAGAAACGCCTAGATAAAGATCCGGTTGCCGATATGTCCGTTTTAACTCGCAAGGACTTGTAACGCCCGCTCGTGGGTTGGCAGCAGCCCGAATGAGCGCCAGCCGTCGGTCGTCTGCCGCCCGTTCGACGATGGCCTCACCGTTCCCGTTTCGAGGTCCTTGATTTCAATCGAGTAACGACGAGCATTCATGGTTCAGGCGAGTCCCCAACGCCCCGCCCTCCAGTTGGACCGGGGAGGCGCTGGAGGGCGGGTGCCCCTTCCCAGGACACGGCCAAGCAATGCCTGGACCTTTCGCAAAGTTGCGCAGGCGAACTGATTTCCTCGATGATGCGAAGCCGGCCCGCCATTCAAAAGACAGGACCCGCTACCCACCTCTGGCGGGCCGCGGCCGCTTTTTCGTCGGCGGCTGACTGGCAAGGTTGTCTATCCAGTCCCGGGCCGGCTCCAGCGAGTCGAAGATACGCATTGGGCGGTCGGCTGCCGCCAGAATACCCAGTACGCGCGACACCAATTCGAATTTGTCGGCGGGTAACACCAGGGCTAACGGGCCCAGTTCACGGGCCCTGGCATGGCCTTCGCGAATGCGCACGCCGATGGCCAACAGGTCTTCGGGGCTCATCGATGTGTCGCCCGCACTGCCGTCAACCAGCTTGCGGTAGCTCATTGCATTGGCGCGCTCGAGTACCTGCAGAAAGTTCTCGACGTCAGCGCGTGCCACATCGCCGTCTGCGACGGCACTGACCAGACGTTTCCTGGAATCGATCGTCCAATGGAGAGGCATCTTAAGTTCGATTTGTGACGGTCATGCCAGACCAAATCCATCATGCCGGACCGGTCTCGCCGACCCGAAGATGATTAGGCTCGTCCGCCTCGCGCATAGCCAGCCTAACCGCCAAGCGCCGTTCGTCGGGTGTCCAGTCGACGACTGTGGATACCACCACAATTCCCGTTTCGACGTCCTTGATCTCAATCGAATAACGACGGACCTGTGTCACCTTCGCCCACTACGGTTAATTGCGTTCTCCGCCCACTTTCTTTGAAGTGGGCGGCCGCCGGAACGGCCGCCCACCGGCAGTCAGATCGGCGGATATACCCGTTCCCAAGGGACGACCCTTGCGCCGGCTACCTCCCGTCCTCGATCAATAGTCTCGCGAGGTGTCGCCATTGCCTCTCCAATCGCAGCGAGCAAAGCATCGCGGCTAATGGGTTTCTCAACGATCGGTCGCCGCTTGTGTCGTGACGGGATCGGCCCGAACACGCCCGTCGTAAGATAGACGAAGGGCACATTGGCGAAGGCCAACAAATCCGCGATCGGTAGCGGTGCGCGCCGATCGACGTCGAGATCGAGGATAGCGCAATCGATGTCTCCACGCTGGATCATGCGCTGGACCTCGGTCGTCGTGGTCACAGGTCCGACAACGCGGTAGCCCGCCTCACGCAGCAGACGCTGCAGATCGAACGCCAAGATGACATCCTCGACGGCCAACAGAACCCTGCCCTGCGACAGGTCTGATGGGGCGCGCGTCGGGGGCGAAAACCGCATGCCCTTTGCCTCGGGCCACGCTGAGAAGACTTCGATGTTGTCTGAAAGCCGGCCATTCCACGTATCGCCAAGCGTGGAAGCGGCTGACGCGAACGTCATACCCTTACCTCCTGTTGGAAATGCGAGGGGGCGTGACCGGGCCCTGATTGGCCCGGCCACGCGCAGGACCTTTACTGCTGGGTGATGGTGCGAGGTCCGGTCTCAGCCGCGATCGGAATCGGCCGAGGCTTCTTCTCCTCCGGAAGCTCGCGCTGCAGATCGATGGAAAGCAAGCCATTCTGCAGCTTGGCGTTCGTCACGCGGACATGGTCGGCCAGCTGGAAGCGGCGCTCGAAGTTGCGCGCGCCAATACCGCGGTAGAGGTACTCGGTGTTCTCATGCCGGTCGGGCTGCCCCATCCCCGTCACCAGGAGCTCGTCTTCGCGCTGGGTGACGTTGAGCTCGGCCTCGGTGAACCCGGCCACCGCCATAACGATCCGCCAGGCGTCATTGGAGGTTTTCTCGATGTTGTACGGCGGGTAGCCGCCATGGGCCGGTTGGCCGGCCATGGAATCGAGCATGTCGAAGACCCGGTCGAAGCCGACAGTGGCACGATACAAGGGAGCAAAATCGAACTCGGTACGCATTTTCATCCTCCTAGATGAGCGATGGATATGGAACCGGCCCCCCGCAGGGCGGCCGGCCTTGCGCGGCAGACCCTTGAGGGGCCCACCTGACGTCGATCTAGGAAAAGACCGGCAGGCGTCAAGATCTGGCCATGTTGAAAAATTTAGCGAGAGGAGGCCGCGTTTGACGGGCGGGTGCCACCCCGCATCCTCTGTGGGTGAGATAGAGAGAGGCGGGCACCGACAGGTGTCTTGGGGCTGTGGGCGGCGCTCAAGGCGCGTGGCTTCTAACCCATAACCCACACCCGGCGCGCGTCACCCGACAAAAGCGTGATCGAAATTCGCAGGCCGATTGCGGTCCGCAGCATTCACAGCGGGCCGGGATGCTGCGGCCTAGCTGGACTCGAAGGCGCCGGAACCGGGGTTCGGTCCGACGCTGGAATGGCCACGACACGGACATGACTTGTAAAGTCGGTTATCCGGCTGTCGACCGTCTCAAGGAGATCCCACAATTTGCGGCGATCCTCTTCCGACGCCACAGTTTCTTTGACGATCAGGGCATTGCCCTGGACCTCGACAGTCAAGGTACTCGTATCGAGCCCACCGCGATGGCAGGCTTCGAGAAGGGCGTCGCGAATCTGCGTATCGGTTCTGATCATGGTCGGGCCTCGACGGCGTCGAACGCTTGTTTCCGCACGGGCTGCCACATATCTCTTTTTTGACGAGGAGATAGTCACGCTTGCCAGCATGTCCACCCCCCCCATTTGAAGCGTACGAGGATGAAATGCTCAGAGGTCAAGCCGCCCCGCTCAGCCCCAACGAGGAAATCACGCTACGCCGCATTGCGCTTGGTGTGGTGCCCCCTGAAGAACTGCCATCCGGCTCCGTGAGGAGACTCAAAGCGCTGAGACTGGTGGAAATGATCGGGGAGAAGTTGGTTCTGACGCCGGTCGGTCGAAATCGATACGAGTCACTACCCCGGGCCACGGAGGGCCCCGAAGCCACCATCCTGCGGCGGGCGCTCGCGACCGTTGTTGCCTCTTTTCGACCTGGCCGGATTTAGGCCCACGAACGGCGCCACCCCGCCTCGCGCATGGTAGATGGCGAGGCGGCCAACCAGCAGGGTCTGGGATCTGCCGCGACGCCCTGGCGAAGCGTGTGGCCCCTGAATTGTAGCCGCCCTCCCACGGGGTCGGAAGCAGTGACCAAACCTCGTTCGAAGAAGGGGCCAGGATGAGCGTACCGGCCCCTTCCCACGCAGCGACCGCCAACGAAGGAGGCCAAGCCAAGCTGACGACAAGGCTCAATGCCAGCCCCGCTCGCTTGGTTGCTGGGGCCGTTCGATTTCAGCGCGTCGCTGTCGGCGGCTCGTCTCCGCGATCGTCCTGGGCAAGTTTGGCGGCCGTCTCGCCCACCTGCTCTTGGCGGCGTTGCTGCGCCCCAACCGTGGGCGGCTTCGGCGGGGTCACCGGTTCGCGCCTCGACTGCCCGGCCGGCTGCTTATCGAAGACCACGGAACACAAAGCGACGCACAGGATGATGATGGCTGTTAAACCGCATGCCATCGCGAAAATACCGGGGACGTTGACGTCGTTCGATCCTATGCCGGCGGCATACCAGCCCATCAGGCTTATGCCGGCTGCAATGCCCAGCAAGAGGATCAGCAGAGCGACAACCATAGACAAGGCAGGTTTCTGATCCATGGCCTCCTCCCTAGGAGCTGACCAAGTCGCGTTTCTCTTGCTCCATTCGCTCCTGAGATGCCTTAGGGCCGGGCGGAGGTTTTCCTGCCACTGCAGCCAGGGTTCGCCAGTGGCTGGCCGCCGCCAGCAACATCCGTCGATCAAGGTCAGATGTGCAGTCGAACGCCATGCGTTCGCACTTCTCAGCCATAGCAATGCATTCTTGCGGCGTCATGGCACCCTCCGCATCAGTGTGAGCGGGAGCGCGGGACATCCTCTGGTCTAATGCCGCTGTCTCTCAGCCGTCGACGCTCCTGGGGGCTACGAGCCAACGATAGGATACTACGCAGGCCCCAATGGCCGGTTGCATACCCAAGGCAATTGCGAAATTGGTTCCGCATTCTCCCTTGTTGCGATCACACCGCTGTCGGTTGTTCTTGCTAGCGGACGTCCTAGATGGCGTAGCTTCCGTGACGTGCAGGAGGTTCCATGGCACGACGCTCAGGCGCCCCCTCAGTCCCAACGAAGAGAAGACCTTGTGCCGGCTTGCCCATGAAGGTGCGGCGGAAAGTGAGCGCGACGCCAGCGACGTTCGTCGCCTCGAGGCCTTCGAACTCATCAAGACTGTCGACGGGAGGTTCGTGCTTACCAAAGCAGGCCGGCGACGCGTGGATGGACTGCCGTTGGCGAACGACCCCGATCAGATTGCTTACGGGGAGGACGGCAAGGCCCTCTCGCAGCTCTACGCGTGGTCGCGACGGAATAGTTAGGCTGTCACAAAAAGGAAAGGGCCCGCGGGGACAGGCCCTTTCTGTCCCGTGGCAGGCGGGACTGGCCGGCAGTTTGTGGGTGGTGGGTGCCGACCTAACCAATAAACGCGATCTGCAGGGACCGGTTGCGACAGCTGCCGGCTCTCAGCGAGGCGCCCGGCGTCGCGGAGCCCGGTCTCCTCGATCGCCCTGGCCCGGACGCGACACGGCTTTGGCTTTCCGCCGGCGATCCTGGGTCAAGGACCGCCCAACCTGCTCCACTTCCTTGAACGAGGTCCCGCGGGCGTTGCGGCGAACATAGAGCTTCGCTCGACCGGTATCGACGAGCTCCCGCTTCGCGGCTTTCTTGCGCGGGGCTTTCCGGGTTGCCTTCTTAGCCGTCGCCATGCGCTTCCTCCATGTGCTGCCGATACCAGTCGTAGCCCAGCGCCGTCGGAACGAAGGACGTGGTGCCTTGCAACATGATCGGGCGAAGGTGGCTCAGTCGGATCAACCTTCGATTATGAAGGTCCAGCCGCTCCCCCTTCACAATGGTGGCCAGACAATGGTGGCCAGGATTTTCGTCTCTTCAGCCGTCAGCGCCGGTGCTCCCATGGATACGGCAACGACTCCGGCATGAGCACGTTGCCGCGCCCCCTAATCAGGCCCTTTGATTCTTGCGCCTTTGACGAACGCTGATCCCAGACAGGCGACTCCGACCGGTGTTCCGGCGGCGCGACCTTGGGAGGTCTTGGTGAGATGACCGGCCCACTACCTGAGCCTGCCGAGCGCCGCTGACTGAAGACGACGGTCAACAGCCCCACGCACAGCACGACGCCGGCGATGACACCACCCACCATGGCAAAGGCCCCGGCGAGGCCGACGTCATCCGAACCGAGGCCGGCGGCATTCCAGCCCATCAGCCCGAAGATTGCGGCAATGCCCAACAACAGGATCAACAAAGCGACGGACGCCCAGAAAGTCGGATTCTCAGATCGCATGATACCCTCCCTTCGTTCCCCGAGAACGAAAGGCCGACTGCTCGAAAAGGGTTCCACCGAGCACACGATAAAAGAGCGGCCAAACAACGAATGCGCGCGCTCCGGCGAAGCCAGGGCGGCCGGAGTCTGGGGTAAGGAAGACACGTTCGTTCCTGCACCAGCAAGTGCCCGTGACGACTTCAAGGATTTAGGGGATCCTTTTCGATCCGGCCTCCAACGACTGGGCCGATATCAACCCGAGAGAAAGGACCGGGGTGGGTGACTACCCGGCCCTTTCCGCTCGTGTCGCCAGTTCGCAGCGGGATAACCACGACCGACGACCACGAACAATGTGCCCAACACCAGCCGGTTGCGTGCCACCAAATAAGCCGCCCAGCCACCGACGCATTCGCCGTGAGTCTGCGAGCTGAGCCGCCGGCGGACTAGTTCCACCTTTATCGAGCCCCTCGAAACACTTCATTGAATGGCTTGCCGCTGAAGGCCCGCGGTTGTCACAGGGGGAAGTCCGCCGCACCTGCAACGGGGCAGCGAGATCGTACGTTTAAATTCGAGCCAATCCGTGGAGCATGACCATTCTCCCGCTATTTGGCTGTTGCTTACGACGTTGGGGGGTGCGCTGAGTATGGTGGCCCCGTCGTCGACACGCCGGCGTAACCGATGGCATCTGGAACCGTAAGTTTATCGCCTTCCGCGGTGGAGATCCGACACACGAGGGCTCAGTCGTTCGCCAGCCAGACCGGTCGACGACTAGGATCATTCGCCGGGTCGCAAGGTGGTACGCGATGCGTTCGAGCGTCATCCGTGAGTGTCGGCAAGCCTACACTCATTCATGACTGCCTCGGCTACGGTCCGGCCACCACAGATTGGCACTGGAGGACAGGTGAGCGAACGGCATCTTGAAAGCAACGTGCTGCTCAGGACTTTGGAACCTTCGGCCAAGGCGCGCTTTACCGCGCGCCTCCACAAATTCGAGCTGGTGCGAGGTCAAGTCCTTCACAATCTGGGCGATTCCGTCGAATGGGTTCACTTTCCCCGCCACGGCCTGATTGCCGTCATGGCAGAAACAGTCGCCGGCGAGTCCGTTGAAAGCGGAATGGTCGGCCGAGAAGGCGCACTGGGCATCTTCGAAGCGTGCGGCAGCGGCCAGTTGTTCACGCGAGCGGTCGTTCAGGTCGGCGGCGAAGCGCTGCGCATGTCGGCAGCATCGTATCGAGAATTGTTCGTGGAGTCGGCTGCCTTGAGGACGGCGGTCCACAAGTACGTCGAGTTCCTGATCATGGAGGCCCGTCAGTTCGTGCTTTGCAACGCATTGCATACCGTAGAAAGCAGGCTATGCCGCTCGATCCTGGACGCACTTGAACGCAGCGGCCTCGACAGGGCATTGCCTGTGACGCAGGAGTCCCTCGCCCAAATGCTGGGCGCGCAACGGACGACAATCGCGGCCTGTGTGTCGAAGCTCTACCGGGAGGGAGTGATCAAGGGCGGTCGCGGCTCGCTTGAAATTCTCGATCGCCCAGGCTTGGAGCGGCTGGCGTGCTGCTGTCGGGAAACCTTACGCTACGCACGCGGCGAACTTCAGGTATCCGAAGAGAAGTCCTGCGAGGAAGAGCCCTCCTGAACCATGGCTGCTGCTTTTCGGGCCGCAGCAGCCAGCCTTTCCGCCGATGCCGCGGCAGCTTGGGGAGTCAAGGCAATTGCCGCCGGCCCCGGGCCGACGATCACCACCTCGCCCTCCTGGGTGTCGACTTCGAGCGGCTGGTCGTATGCACTGCGGGCTGCCATAGATAGGTTCCCTAGCTTTACAAACCACTAACACGCTGATCGCCGTGCGGTTGCGTTTGAGTTGCACATGGACGTGAACAGCAACGACTAGCGAAATTGCCAAGTCCGCGAGATGACCTCCATGAGCATTTCGGGAAGGATCGGCTTCGCCAGATAAGGCACGCTTTGCAGTTCCGCCGGCAGATGCTCTCGTTGATAGGCGGTAACGATCACAAACGGCACCCCATCCTGGCGTAGCCGCTGGGCAACGGCGAGGGACGGGCCGTCCTGCACTCTGTAATCCAGGACGGCTCCATCAAGTGCTCTGCGGTCCATGACTTCTACCGCGTCTTTCACCGAGAAGACCGGGCCGCTGACGATACAGCCGTACCGCGTCAGATAATCCGAAAGCGACGCGCCGATGAGGAAGTCATCCTCAACGATCAATATCCGCTTTCCCGACAGCGTTGGACCGACCGCCATACTGCCCCCATGAACTGGCTACGTCGCTCGTAGCGCAAATGCCGGCGATCGTGTGTCGGGTACCCTACACTCCGACAATCTTTCTACTCACCGGAGTGGCCGACCGGTCTTGCCATTCGGGGCCTATCGGACCTCCTAAAGGTCAGTCAGTGTCCGTCTTCCTTGCAAGTCCTCTGGACGCAGATACGCAGACGCGGCGTTCTTTCGTCCATCTAGAAAAAACTCAGGACCCAACCTTGATCCATCCGTCACGATGACTGGAGCACGTTCCGCTCGACTGGACTCGGTCGAGCGGAAGCTCGTGCTCCGGATCTATCGATTCGAGAGCAGCTTATGCCCTAGCCGCCTTGATTTGCGTCCAGAAGATCCCGGACCCGCGCCGCCAGATCGGCGCTGCTGAAGGGCTTCACGATCAGCTCGACGCCTCTGTCGAGCCGCCCCTGGTGGATGATGGCGTTGCGAGCATAACCCGTCGTGTAGAGCACCTTGAGGGCCGGGCGAAGCGCGGTGGCGTGCGCGGCCACCTGCGCGCCCGTCATGCCGCCAGGAAGCACAACATCGGTAAACAGCAGATCGATGCGCCGCTCGCGCTCGAGAATCCTGATGGCGGCCGCACCATCGCGCGCTTCGAGAACGCGGTAGCCGAGGTCGCGCAACGTTTCGACCGAATAAGCGCGGACGTCGTCGTCGTCCTCGAGCACAAGGATCGTTTCCTCAGCCGAGCCCTCCGGCATCTGCTGATCATCCCGCTTTTCGCCCATTGTCGTCGCGCCGGCAAAGCGGGGCAGATAGATCCTGACCGTGGTCCCCTGCCCGATCTCCGAATAAATACTCACATGCCCACCGGACTGTTTCACGAAACCATACACTTGGCTCAATCCCAGGCCCGTGCCCTTGCCGACTGGCTTGGTCGTGAAAAATGGCTCGAAGGCCCGCGCCACCGTTTGGGCGGTCATGCCTTCGCCTGTATCCGAAACCGAAATGGAAACGTACTGTCCCGGGCTGACCTCGACATGCGAGGCAGCGTAGGCATGGTCGATATGCGCATTGCTTGTCTCGAGCGTCAGCCGCCCGCCACCAGGCATGGCGTCCCGTGCATTCACCGCCAGATTGAGTATCGCCGCTTCGAGTTCGTTGGGATCGGCCTCGACCTGCCAGAGCCCGGCCGCCAGAACCGTCTCGACCGCGATCGTCTCGCCCAGGCTCCGCTGCAACATCTCCGACATGCCGCTGGCCAGGACGTTTACGTTGAGCGGTTTGGGGTCGAGCGGCTGGCGCCGCGCAAAGGCCAGCAGCCGCTGCGTCAGCGACGCCGCGCGCTTCGCGCCGGTCATTGCTGTCGTTACGGCTCGAATGAGACGGACGGATTCCAACGGCAAGTTTCGCTGAAGTATCTCCAGGTTGCCGACAATGATCTGCAGCAGGTTATTGAAATCATGCGCAACCCCGCCCGTCAGCTGGCCGACCGCTTCCATCTTCTGGGACTGCCGCAGCGCCTCCTCTTGCTCACGCAATTTCTCAGTTCGCTCCTGAACCTGCTGCTCAAGCGTCGCGTTCAGTTCGAGCAGTGCCTCTTCCGCTTTCTTGCGTTCGGCAATCTCCCGCTGATTGGCTTGAAACAGTCGTGCATTCTCGATGGCGACCGCGGCCTCAGCTGCCAAGCCCGTCAAGACACGTTCCGACCGGTCCGAAAAAATGCCCGTCTTCTCATGACCGAAGAACAGGCCACCGATCACTTCGCCCGACCGGCTGACCACAGGGACCGCCAGATAGCTCCGCACCGGCAGATGCCCTTCGGGCATACCACGGCGCGGCACATTCTTGCCGTATCGAGGATCCTTTGTGATGTCATCAGACCGGACGATGCCCTCGCCGGTGAAAGTCGGCGCGAAGACGGCTGTGTTGCGCGGCATCGGAAATGCCGAGAACGCTTCAAGCGGCGCGCCGGAGAGCGTGTAGAGCATATAGCTTTCGCCTGCATCGTTCAGGACGTTGTAAAAGAACGCACCGAACTGCGCGCCGGTCAGCTCCACGCCCGCATCCGTCACAATTTGCACCAGCTTGTCGAGGTCGCTTTCGACGGCAAGCGCCGATCCTGCCCTGTTCAGGATGGTAAGGATCTGCCGCTCCGCCAACAGTGCTTCCTCCGCCTGTCGTCGCCGTGTGCGATCGCGGGCGATCTTTATGAAGCCAACCACGCGAGCATCGTCGGCCCGGATCGGGGTCAGTTCACCTGTCGCCCACATCAACGATCCGTCTTTGCGTTGGCGCCAGCCCTCCTCGCCACCGCCGCGTCCCTGTGAGATCGCGTCGGCCATTTCTTTCGCGAGCCGACCTTCGCGACCATCTTCCGGAAATATCCGCTCAAGGGACTGTCCGACCATCTCGGCTTCGCTCCAGCCGAAGAGGCGGACCGCACCTTCATTCCAGCTGGTTACGCGGCCTTCCGGATCGGTGCTGATGATGCCCGTGTCCGTGGCGCTGTCCACAATCTGCCGCCATTGCGACGCAGTCAGTCGCCCGGCACTCGAATCACTCGGCTCATTCATATTGGAATATTGCGGCAGATAAGCCCCGCGGTCACCATGGCACTGCGATGCCCCTTAAACGCCGGTGCAGCGAGCGCGACGCCGCGGCCTCGACACGGCGTCGGCTCGGGGTCAGGCACCCATCCATCGACCGCCCTGCCCAGCAGGTCTTCTCCAGCCACTCTCCGTTTCCCAGCGAACATGCACCGGGATTGCGATCACGCCGTTACCTGCAGCAATTGGCCGTCCCCATCGGGGCGCTCCAGGTGCTGGACGTTGCGGCGCATGCCTGTGAGCCTCCGGTAGACCGACAGGTAGTCGGCCGTCATACGCTCCACAGTGAAACGGCGCTCGAACACCGACCTCACTTTGTTGCGGTCGATCATTGCGAGCCGGCGAACCGCATTGACCGCGCCCGCCACATCGTCGACGACGAAGCCCGTCGTGCCGTCGTCGATGATTTCGGGCACGGAGCCGCAATTCCAGGCAATGACCGGGGTACCGCAGGCCATGGCTTCGATCATCACGAGTCCGAACGGCTCGGGCCAGTCGATGGGAAAGAGCAACGCCTGGGCTTCGCCAAGGAACCTCGCTTTCTCCGAATCGCCGATCTCACCGACGAACTCGATGTGTTCGTGGCGTTTGATCAGCGGCGCAATCAAGCCGTCCCAGTAGTCGCGATCGACTACGTCGATCTTTGCAGCGATCCTGAGTGGCCACCCGGCACGCGCAGCGACTTCGATGGCGCGGTCGGGGCGCTTTTCGGGCGAGATGCGGCCGAGGAAGGCGAGATAGCCTTGCGACGCCCTCGTCTCTTTTGGCCGTGGCGAGAACGGCAGCAGATCAATTGGTAAGCCGTGCGGAATGGTCGCCGCCCAGTTGGCATCCGGCATGGGATGTCGCTGGCTGTCGGATATCGAGACCATCGGCATCTCGGGGAACGCCGCATAGAGAGGCTTCAGGTCCGGTAGATCGAGTCGGCCGTGTAGCGTCGTCAACGTGCGATCAGCAAAGTCGCGAATCAGAGGAAAATGGAAAGGATCGATATGGAAGTGGATGACGTCGAAATCTCCAGCGCGTCGCCAGACCTCTTCCAACATCGCGAGATGATGGGGCATATGGTCTCTTATGGCTGGATCGAGACGCAGAGCCCTCTCAGAGCAGCGCACCAGCTCTCCGGTCGTTTGCGAATCGCCACTAGCAAAGAGCGTTACCTCGTGCCCTTGGAGCACAAGCTTCTCGGTGAGATACGAAACGACCCGCTCCGTCCCACCGTACCGACGCGGTGGGCAGCACTCGGCAAGAGGAGCAACCTGGGCGATCTTCATGGACGCAACCTCCGTAATCCAACCTCCTGGCGCGTTGCAGGTGATGGGCAATGACCTGCCTTCTTGCTGCGCTCGAGCGGACCTCCATTCGGCCGCTGGATCGTTGAAACGGACACTGTTGAGGATCGTTGCGGCAGGCCATTCAGAACTGCCAAACTTCGGGACCGTGTCGATCGTCGGCGTCGATGGCGCCTCCTCGACGAGGTCCCGATGGATCGGCCATCGATCGTGGATTGACCTTTCGCATGGCCCAGCCCCCGGTGCAGCGCTGGCTTCCCGACCTCGCGGGCCACATCGACCGCGGTAAAACCAACCCATCCTTCATAATCAGCCACCGCGCCTTCCTGATGGGCGACCGGAACTCTACAAGACCTTCCGGGACATGAAGGATGGCTGCATCAAGGCGGTGCTGAAGCCATGATCATGGATCACCCCCGCTTTCCGCCGAAGATTGCAACCGGGCCTCCCGGCCACTGGCGATCGTCACCGATGCCTCGTCCGGAATCGGCGACGAACTGGCGAAGAAGTGCGCCGGTCATGGCGTCGATCTGCCGATCGCCGCTGACCAGCCCGAGCTGATCGAGGCCGCCCGCCAGCTCGAGCAGTTCGGCGGAGAGGTCGAAGCCATCGAGGTCGATCTCTCGGCCGCCGACGGTGTCGACCGCCTGCCGAGCGCCGGTACCGGTCGCACCGTCGACGCAAAACACCGGCCATGGCCTCGGCAGCGCGTTCGTAGGCTACGCTGCGCTAGGGCACGCCACGGCACGGACGTAACGCCCCCTCACCCGACCTCTCCCCGAAAAAGGAGGGAGAGGGACATAGGCCCAGACCGGGAGGATAGGTAACAGCTCAGCCCTCCCTCTTCGGAGGGTCGACCAGCTCGACCTGCAGGATCATGTTCTGCTGGCTCTGGCGGTTGTCGCGCTCGAACAGGCCGGCATGGCGCATCGCCATCTCCAGCGCCTCGATCTTCGGCCAGAGCTTGACCCTCTTCGGCGTGCCGTCTGGCCACAGCTCGATGCTGGCGATCGCGGCGCGGATATCCTCGTCGAGGTCGGCGACCGGGATCAGCCGACCCTCGGCATCGAACAGCCGGCCGATATCGGCATAGGCGACGCGCGCCACCTCGCGCAAGGTGCGCACCGTCTCGAGCGCAGCCGCCTCGCCGCGCTGCCGCGCCGCCGTCGCCAGCTCGCCGGAAGCGGTGAGCTCGGCCAGGAACCTGTGGGCCGCACTGCGCGCCGAACGGCCCTTGCCATACCCCACTGCGACCGCCGCCGCGGCGGCCTTGTGACCGTTCGCCAGATAGGCCTCGCAGAACTCGGTGCGCTTTTGCGCCCGCCCGCGGCTCGGCCGCTGCGCCTGGCGCGGCCGACGCGGCTTCTGGGCGCCGTCGGGTGCGCCTTGCGGCGCACTTCGGCGCGCGCTCTGGTCCGACGGTTCGCTTTCGGAAGCGCGGGAAGCAACGGCAGGTTGTGGAACATGGGCCATGAGGCGGCACTCCTTCTCTGGGCAAAGTCGGCGTCGTCACGACGCGATGGACTTACTATAGCACGTTTCGTTCGCTCGCGCCCAGGCGATCGGCGCGACGCGTCACCAGCCTTGCCAACAGCGAGGAGCCGGCCGTCGTTTCACCCGGTGCGGCTTCCGATCAGGTGAAAGCGCGTAAGCGGTTCCGCTTGATCCGAAACGCGTCGTGTCGGAGGTCTCCGCCTTCGGCATTGTGCCTTCGCCCCTTCCTGGTCAAGCTCAGGGCCGCGGTATGTCCTTGCCTTCGCTGCGATCCCGATAGACCGCGGCACGGGTGAGCAGCATGAGGGTCACGGGCGTGGTCACCGTCACGAACACGGCAATCAGCGCTTCGTGCAGAACCGGGCGCGACTGCAGCACCGTAAACAAGAGAATGGACCCCAGGAGGATTCCGCCCGCTCCCCAGGTGGCCCCGAGCGTCGGGGCGTGCACGCGTTCATAGAACGTTTTCAGCCGCAGAAGCCCCAGCGCGCCGACCAGGGTCAGGCCCGCGCCCAGAAGGACGAGGCACGACGTTGCAATTGCCGCCCAAACCGGCAGGTCGCCCGCATGTGTCATTCGATGACCTCTCCGCGCATGAGGAATTTGGCAAGGGCCGCGGTCGAAACGAAGCCGAGCACGGAGATGACCAACGCCGCTTCGAAATAGTGCGTGACCGCGGTGCTCATGCCGAAGACCAGCAGGAGCAGCATGCCGTTCACGTACAGCGCGTCGAGGGCGACGATACGGTCCTGAGCCCGCGGACCGCGGATCATGCGAATGCAGGCAATGATCATTGCAATGCCGAGCAGGATCTGCGCGGTCAGCAAGGACCAGGAAAGGATTGATGCGCTCACGCCAGTATCTCCAGCAGAAGGTGTTCGTAGCGTTGCTTGATGAGGTCGATCCAATGTTGCTCGTCGACGAGGTCGAAGACATGGAGCAACAGCTTGTTGCTCGTCGAATCGTGCTCCACCCAGGCCGTCCCGGGGGTGCTGGTGACGATACAGGCGAGGATCGCCAGACCCAGCGGGTCGCGAAGCTTGAGCGGCACGACGACGAAGCCCGAAACCCGCCGGCTCTGGTCCTTGCGAAGGATCAATCGGGCCACGGCGATGTTCGACCGCCAGATATCGGCCAGGACGATCGCCACGAGCTTGGGCAACAGATACCAGCGCTTGAATCGCGGCTTCGCCGGTTGCAGCGCGGCGGTTACGCTGCCAACGGCAACGGCGATCACCGTGCCCAGCACGAACTGCCCCATGGAGAGGCCATTCAACAGCAGCCACATCGCCAGGAGCGAGGCGGTCAGGAGCGGATAGGGAAGCAGTTTCATCGGCCGGATCCCAATGCCGGCGCACGATGTGCATCGAAGACGGCTTCGATGTAGGAGGACGGTTCGTACAGGGCACGCGCCGTGTCCTCCATGTAGTGCAAGACCGGCCCCCCCTTGATCGCAAGGACGACCGTCAGGAGCAACAAGACGAAGACGGGAGCGATCTCGACGACAAGAACGCGTGGAACGACCGAGTCGACAGGCGCCCAGAACGTCCGCATGCCCACGCGCGACAAGGTGAGCAAGGCGGCCAATCCCGAAAGCAGGAGAAGCGCGACGAAGGCCCAGCTGGCCGGCGGAATGCCGACGGCGTCGCCTTGTCCCGCCGGCGCCATCAGGGCCGCAAGCATGGCAAGCTTGGCCACGAAACCGGAAAGCGGCGGCAGGCCGATCAGCAGCAACGCACAAGCGACGAAGCAGGCGCCCAGTACGGCAGGCGTAGCGGAGAAGCCGGCGCCCCCCTCCTCCTCTGCCCCCTCGTCGGTCTCCAGGCTCAACGTCTCGGCCGTGATGGCAATGACGTCGGCCGCTGGATTCTGTCCCCGCTCGATCAGTTCGATGAGCAGGAAAAGGGCGCCGATCGTGAGGGTGGAACTGACCAGATAGAAGAGCGCGCCGCCCGTGACGTGTGGATCTGAAAAGCCGATCGCAGCCAGCACGGTGCCCGACGAGACCAGGAGACTGAAGGCGGCGATACGCGACATGGCCTGCGACGCCAGAATGCCGAGGATGCCAAAGCCGATGGTGGCCATGCCACCGACGAGCAACACGCTCGTGCCGTAGCCAGCCGCCTCTCCCGCCTCCGTTCCGAACAGCAGCGGGCTCAAGCGAAGCAGAACGTAAGCTCCGACCTTGCTGAGAACGGCGAATATTGCGGCCACCGGCGCCACCGCCGCGGGATAGGCGCTGAGCAACCAGAAGCCCAATGGCCACATCGCAGCCTTCACGAGAAAGGCGATCGCGAGAATGCCCACGGCAGCTTCGAGAAGCATCCGGTGTTCGGCCGGCAAAGCGGGAATGCGCAAGGCCAGATCGGCCATGTTGAGCGTGCCGGTGACGCCATAGATCAGGCTGACACCGACGAGGAAGAAGAAGGAGGCCGCGAGGTTTACGACAATGTAGTGGAGGCTCGCCTGGACGCGCCGAGGGCCTGACCCGTGCAGGAGAAGCCCGTACGAGGAGGCGAGCATGACCTCGAAGAATACGAACAGGTTGAACAGGTCGCCCGTCAGGAAGGCGCCGTTGACGCCCATCAGCAGGAACTGAAAAAGACTGTGAAAATGAGCGCCGGCCGTATGCCAGCGCGCCAGCGCAAAGACCAGCGACGCACAGGCCAGGACGGCCGTCAGCAGGATCATCATTGCCGACAGCCGGTCCAGCACCAGAACGATCCCAAAGGGCGCCGGCCAGTTTCCGAGCAGGTAGACGGTGGGTGCCGAGGCGTCGGCCTGACGCAACAGCGCGACCGAAATGTAGAGGGCCGTCAGCGTGGAGACGAGGTTGATCACTCCCTTCAGGAACTGCCGCCGCTCGTCGTAGATCGCCAGCAACGCACCAGCCACGAGCGGAAGCGCGATGGGCGCGATGACAAGATGGTGTGCCCACCCGTCCATCACGGCTCCTGTCCATCGACATGGTCGGTGCCCGTCAAACCGCGCGAAGCCAGCAGGACGACCAGGAAAAGAGCGGTCGTGGCGAAGCCGATGACAATGGCCGTCAAGACGAGGGCCTGGGGCACGGGATCGGCGTAGTCCGCCAGGCTCCCGACATTGGACGACAGGATCGGGGCAGCACCGGAGCGGAGCCGTCCCATGCTGAAGATGAAAAGGTTGACCGCGTACGAGCAGAGCGACAGGCCGATGATGACCTGGTAGGTGCGCGGCCTCAGCAGAAGCCAAACACCGGAGCCGGCGAGAATGCCGATACTGGTGGCGACAAGGAATGGCATCACGCCTCCAATTCGGTGGCCTGCGCCGCCGTCGTTCGCGCGGCTCGCAGCTTGCGGATCGACTGATGGGCAAGCGCGATCAACATCAGGACGGTGGCCCCCAAAACAAGCCCGAAGACCCCGAGGTCGAACATGATCGCGCTGGCAGCCGGCACCGGCCCGATCAGAGGCAGATCGACGTACTGCGAGTACGACGTCAGGAAGGGATAGCCGAACAGCCAGGACGCCATGCCGGTGGCCGCGGCCAGGAGAAGACCGAAACCGATCCAGAGGACGGGCAAGACGCGGAGTCGATCCTCCACATGGATCGTGCCCGAGGCCAGGTATTGCAGAATGAAGGCCGTCGCCAGCGCGACACCGGCGGAAAAGCCTCCCCCGGGAAGGTCGTGTCCCCGCATGAACAGGTAGAGCGACAAGACGATGATGACGGGGAACATCCATTGCATGATGACCGCCGGCACCAGCAGATAATCCGCCACCGTATCTCCGCGCTTGCGGTCGGGTTCAACCTCGTCGAATTCGTCCTGCTGCCGCTGCTGCACCGGCGACCCGATACTGGTGGCAGCCGGCCGAAAGCGGCGCAATAGCGCATAAACCGCCAGCGCGACCGCGGCCAGAACCGTGATCTCCCCCATCGTGTCGAAGCCGCGAAAGTCGACAAGGATCACGTTCACGACGTTCCGGCCACCGCCCTCCTTGTAGGCGCGCTCGAGAAAGTAGCTGCCGATCGTGTCCGGCATTGGAAGCACCATGACGGTATACGCGACAACGGCCAGACCAACGCCAACGACCAAAGCGATCGCCGCGTCCCGGGTGCGACGAAGATGGGTCGTGAGGGGCGGCCTCCCGAGATTGAGCTCCTCGATACGCTTGGGTAGCCAGCGCATACCGAGCAAGATCAGGATCGTGGTGACGACCTCGACGACAAGCTGGGTCAGCGCAAGGTCGGGGGCAGAGAACCAGGCGAAGGTGATGCAGGTCGCCAAGCCGGCACCGCTCAACAGGATGAGGGCCACCAGCCGGTGATACTTGGCCTGGTAGGCCGCACCGATCGCACAGCCTGCCCCTGCCAACCAGACGAGAACAAGCGCCGGATCGACCTCTTCGAACCGTGGCAGCTGCAGAACGAGGCCACCGAGATAAAGAGGCGCAAGTCCCGCTGCGAACGCCACAACCAGCATGATCCTGAGCTGAGGCTGCAGCCGGCGGGTGCTGAGCAAGGTCTGGGCGGACCTCGCCCACTTGAAGGACAGCAAAACCAGACCGCGGTCGAAAAGGAGTCGACCGTTGACGCGCCGAAGCAGCGGCGGCCCCGCCGCGCTCGACTGCAGGTATTTCCTCAGCGCAAGGTAAAGCAGGGTCCCCGCGACCAAGGCGACGATGCTCATGAGCAGCGGCAGATTGAAACCGTGCCATAGCGCCAGGCTGAACTTGGGCGTCCTCTCGCCCAGCACCGATTCCACGACCGTATGCAGGTACGGCCCCACCGTCACCGCAGGTGCCATGCCCACCACCAGGCATGCGAGCACGAGGAACATGCTGGGCACGCGCATCCAGAAAGGCGGTTCGTGCGGTTCCTTGGGCAAATCGGCCGGCTTGCGTCCGAAGAACACGGAATGGATCAATCGCAGGGAATAGGTGACGGCGAAGGCACTCGCCAGGACGGCCACGTAGGGCTGCGAGGTGTCCAGCACCGAGTTCACATGGGTCTCGATGGCCTCCGCGAAGAACATCTCCTTGGACAGGAAGCCATTCAACAGCGGCACACCGGCCATGGCCGCACTCGCCACCATGGCCAGGGTGGCGGTTTCCGGCATGTAGCGGAACAGTCCGCCCAGCCTCTGCATATCCCGTGTGCCGGTCTCGTGGTCCACGATACCCGCCGCCATGAACAGCGACGCCTTGAAGGTCGCGTGGTTCATCATGTGGAAGATGGCGGCGACCGCTCCGAGCGGACTTCCAAGGCTCAGCAGCATGGTGATGAGCCCGAGATGACTGATCGTCGAATAGGCGAGCAGGCCCTTCAGGTCGTGCTGAAAGATCGCAAAGAATGCTCCAAAGAGGAGTGACGCCATGCCTGCCAGCCCCAGCAGCCAGAACCATTCGGGCGTTCCGGCCATGACGGGCCACAAGCGAACCAGCAGGAAGACTCCGGCTTTGACCATTGTCGCGGAGTGCAGAAAGGCCGAGACAGGTGTCGGGGCGGCCATGGCGTTTGGCAGCCAGAAGTGGAACGGAAACTGTGCGCTCTTGGTCAATGCCCCGAGCAGAACAAGAACCAGCGCCGGCAGGTAGAGCGAATGCGAGCGGATGGTCTCTCCGGACGCCAACACGACGTCGAGATCGTAGCTGCCGACGATTTGGCCGATCAGGACCACGCCGGCCAGGAGGGCGAGACCGCCAAACCCGGTGACGACGAGAGCCATGCGCGCCCCGTCGCGCGCGCCGGCATTGCCGTGCCAGTAGCCGATCAGCAGGAAGGACAGGACGCTGGTCAGCTCCCAGAAGAAGAGCAGGACAATGAGGTTGCCGGCGAGAACGATACCGAGCATGCTGCCCATGAAGGCGAGCAACAACGAAAAGAAGCGCGGCACCGGATCGCTCGGCGACATGTAGTAGCGCGCGTAGAGAACGACGAGAAAACCTATTCCCGTCACCAGGAGCGCGAACATCCAGGCCAGCCCGTCGAGACGCAAGGCGAAGCCGAGACCGAGTGCGGGAATCCACTCGATCCGGCCGCGGATCGCCCCCTGTTCGACGATCGATGGATAGGCGACGACCGTCAGGACCAGGCAGACGAGTGCGACAGCTCCCGCAAGCCACGCCTCCGAGTTGCGTGCGTTGGGCCGAAAGGTTGCGGCGAGAACGCTACCGACGAACGGCAGGACGATGAGAATTGTCAGCAGCACGTCACTGTTCATGGGCCTGTCGATGCGTGGGTAGGTAGCGGTTGGTCGGTACTGGTGGTGGTCTGGCGCGGCTCACTGGTCGAAGAACTCTTGTCAGGACAAGGTTATCAATCAATGGCGTAGCATTGAACCCGGCAAAACGTCTCGATCGGCGATATGCAGCACCTCCTGGGCCACGCTGCCGAGCAAGAGCTGGGCGATCCCGGCCCGGCCATTAGTACCGACAACGATGAGATCCGCCGAGACCTCTTGCGCAGCAGAGAAATGACGTGCGCGACATGGGCTTCATCGAGCTTCAGCAACCCGTCCGGTTGCCCTCGCCGTCGTCGCCAATCCCCCGACGACACGATCGAAGCGAGCCCCCCTCCAGCGATGTTCGTCGTTTCGCGGCCCGCTTTTTCAGCGACGTCTCCAGCCTCGAGGGGGCCCAGCCTCGAGGGGGCCCGGCTTCGAGAGGCCAGGTCTCCTCAGTCGCCCTGCCCCGGACGGCACCCCATTCGAGCAAGATGGCCGGCGTCGAGGACCTGGATGTCCGATGCTCAATGCTGGTTCTCCCATGGAGCATGCAACGGTCGCGCATCGTGCGCGTTCGACAGCCAGAAGAGATCGGATCGCGACGACGACGCCGTGCCGATTGTCGCAGAAGCGGCTCTTCGAGGCTGGATCAATTGACTCGCTGTCGGTCACGGGGAAGATGCGGCGCGCATACGCTCGAGGATCGCGGGGCCCGCTCCGGAGAAGAGCGGACCCCTACCCGAGTATGGCCGATCCTCGGGCGGCTTCAGTTCCGCGGGGGCGAAGACTGAAGCACTGAGCAACCAATGGTCTCGATGGCCATTGGTTGCTCAGCCGCGCAGAAACCAAGGTTGCAAAGCCCACTTGAAAAAGCGCGCCGGGACTGACCGGTGTTTGCCGCAGGTCGGCGCCGATCAGCGAGATGACTTGTCGTCGTTGAGCTCGGTCAACTTCGCGTACAATTGTTGGCGGCTGATGCCGAGTCTGCGGGCCGCATCGGCCTTGTTGTTGCCGCTGTTGGCGAGAGCCCGACCAATCATCTCGCGTTCAAGGGAACGTACGGCTTCGGGCAACGTCATGTTGGCGGAATCGCCCGCGACGTCGACCTGTAGCGCCAGGTCGAGGAAGCCGAGGTCGTCGCTATCGACATCTCGGTTGCGCGCCACCAGACTCGCGCGTTCCATGGCGTGTTTCAGCTCTCTCACATTCCCCGGCCATGGGTGAGCCAAAAGTCGGCGACGCGCCGCCGGCGTGAGACCACGTGCTCTCTCGGAATTGGTCCGCCGTAGAAAGTACTCGGCCAAGGCTACGATATCCTCGCCGCGTTCCCGCAAGGGCGGCAGGTCGATCGTCACGACATTGATGCGATACAGGAGATCTTCGCGGAACAGTCCGTCGGCGGTGCGCCGTGGCAGATCCCGGTGCGTCGCGGCGATCAGGCGGACGTCGACGGTGACGGGCCGACTGCTTCCGACCGGAGTCACCACGCGCTCCTCGATGACCCGCAGAAGCTTGGCTTGCATTGCCGGCTCCATATCGCCGATCTCGTCCAGAAACAGCGTACCACCCGAGGCCTCGCGAAATGCGCCGAGCCGGTCGGCGATCGCGCCGGTAAAGGAGCCGCGGGTGTGCCCGAACAACTCGCTTTCGATCAGCGAGGAGGGAACGGCGGCGCAGTTGAGGGCGATAAAGGGCCGGTTCGCCCGCTGGCTGTAGGCGTGCAGCGCGCGCGCAACTACCTCCTTGCCCGTCCCGGTCTCCCCCCGGACCAGAACGCTATGATCCGAAGCGGCCGCCATGCCGACGCTCTTCTGTACCTTGCGCATTTCCGGGCAAGAACCGATCAACAGGTGGACGTGCTCGGGAAGATCCGCCTCGTCCGGCGGCGGTTCGGCCGATTGCTGCAACAAGCGCGGCAGGAGTGCCACGATATCGTCGCGCTTCGCCGGCTTGGTGAGATGATCGACGGCGCCGAGCTGCATCGCTTCAATAGTGTTGGTCGGCGTCGCAAAAGCCGTGAGCATGACCACAGGAAGCCCCGCCAGCGCGCGATCGGAGCGGATGTCCTTCAGCAGCGCGAGGCCATCGCGGTCAGGCATGCGGAAATCGATAAAGGCAGCGTCGACGCCGCCTTCGCGCAGGCGAAGCATCGCCTGGCGTGCCGTTCCGGCTTCCACGATCTCATGGCCAAGATCGCCCAGTGTCTCGGCGAGAGACTCGCGGAAGCCGACATCATCGTCGACGATCAGGATGCAAGGCATGGCACGGTCATCCTGAAGTGCGCACCGGTGGCAGCTGGCACGATCTCGAGCGTCCCGCCGTGGGCAGCGGCGATCTCGCGGGCGATAGCGAGGCCGAGCCCCACCCCCTCCGGCCGGCCGGTCACGAACGGCTCGAACAGCGTTGCCGCCAGGGCGGGCTCGATGCCGGGTCCGCTGTCGATTACATCAAGTCGCAAGCTGTTGCCGTCTTGCGCCGCCATGAGGACGACCCGTCCCTCTCTCGGCGTGTGGCGCAACGCATTGCCGACCAGATTGTCGACGAGGCGAATCATCTGCGCGCGATCGAAGCTGCAGCTCAGCCGCGGCTCCTCGCAGGAAATCTCGATCTCGATACCGGAGGCGCTCGCACGTTCGCGCCATTCGTCGGCGCGATCCGCCAGAAATTCCGGCACATCGACCCGACTGCGTTGAACCAGGATAGGCTGTGCATAGGCCATCAAGTCGGACAACAGGCGTTCAAGGCGATCAATCTGGGTAAGGATTGCCTTCAAGGCGTCGGCACCACGGCCGGACGATGCCGCGATCGCATTCTCCGCGCGCAGCCGCATGGCGCCCAGCGGATTGCGGACTTCGTGGGCTATTCCGGCCGCCATACGACCGAGAGCCGTCAGCCGGTCGTTCTGCGCCGCGAGCTGCGTGAGCCGCGTCTGCTCCTGTCGAGCTGCCGTCAGGCGTACGCTGTGACGATTGAGGGCCTCGATCAGGCGATCCATCTCGGCGAGCCCCGTGGAGGCCAGGGGTGCCGCGCTGCCGTTGCCTAGCTCGTCAAGAGCTCGCTCCGTCGTGGCGAACAGCCGCGACCAGCGCATCGACAAGCCAAGCAGCCACAGGCCGGACAGCACGACGAAGCCAAGCAGGAGTCCGACGCCGACCAGCAGGTCGTTCAGGGCGCCGGCGGTTTGCAGAGCCAGCCGCGTCATGACCCAGATGGCCAGTCGGTCTGGCGGTGCGGTTACGCAGGCGACAGTGACGACGGCCTCGCGCAGGCCCTGCCCGCGTTCCACTATAGGCTTTCCCTCTTCCAAGGCGCGCGCGGACAACGCTGCCAATCGGCTGCCTTCCGCCGATGGCACATCGGTTTTGACGCCGCCGCCTTCGTAGGTCGGAAAGGCATAGCCGACAAAATTCAGCTCGGGGCTCCAGAAGCTGCCCTCCACGCCGGGATAGTTGTAGAGGCTGAGCTGCGTCAGGAGGCTAAGGTCACGGGCGGTAAGCGCGTCGACTTCGGCATGCTGGGCGCGAAAGGCGACCAGGCGCTGTGCGATGGTCGAGCAGGCGGTGCGCAAGCCGGCCTCGGTGCGGGCGAGCTGCACCTCACTGCCCTGACGCCAGATGACGACCATCAAAGCCGCCACGGCGCCGGCCATCACGAAGAAGGCGATCCAGACAAGGGTGAGATGGACCCTGATGCTGCGCGTGGCGATCGGCATTGCTTCAAGATAGACGCGACAGCGCGCCATTGGCAGGGCCGCGTCCTGACGATCTTCAAAGTGTCGGCAAGGACGACAGAAGATGTCGGCAGAGCCGACACCAAGGACGCTCCAACCGCCCGTAACACTTTGTAAATTCGAGGTTTTTCGATTGGCATCTGCCTTGCGGACAGAACGGCACTGCAATTCGAAAGGAGAGACTGCCATGTCTGTTCGCATTACCCGCACCTTCGCTTCGATCGGGGGCGCTGCCCTCCTGCTGTTCGGCGCAACAGCGGGCGCCCAGCCCCTCCCGCCGCCGGGTCCTGGTCCCGGTCCGGCGCCAGTCGCCGGGTCGACGCGGCCATTGCCGCCCGCGGCGATGGCACCGACAAACGTCGAAGGCGTTGTCGAACGCTGGCTGGTCAACCCCGATGGCGAAATCGACGCTCTGCTGCTTGCTGGTGGCGGGCTGGTTCGCTTCCCGCCCCATCTCGACAAGCAGCTCGCTGCCGTGGCGCGGCCGGGCGATCGGATCGCCGCGACCGGGCGCCAGGAAGCGAACGGGCGAGACCTCACAGCGTATACCATTCGCAACGTCGCGACTGGTCAGCAGGTCGTCGATACACCGCCCGACCCGTTTCTGCCCAAGCTGCCAAAGCACGTGCGCTACGCCGCGCTTCAGCCCATGGATCTCAGCGGCACGGTCGAGCGCCAGCTCTATGGCCCGCGGGGCGAGGTCAACGGCGTCCTGCTGAAAGGCGGCGACGTGGTTCGCTTCCCCCCGCAGGCCTTCTATACCCAGGCCGAAAAGTATACGGCCGGTGCACCGTTCGCGGCCTCGGGCCGTGGCAGCGTGACCGCCTATGGGCGGGCGCTCGAGGCCGAAGCATTTGGCCCGACCCCGGCACAACTCCAGCCGGTCTATCGCTGATCCAATCGCCTCCAACTCTGGCGCTGCACGGCATGACGTGCAGCGCCGTCTGTTGGGTCCGGGTGTCTTCGCTGTCGTGTAGAGAGAGTCGCATCGATGCTTTCGGTAAGCCCACGCAATCGCCTGGCCCTCGACAACCTGAACTTCTTCCTCGCCGACGTGCGTGACGGGCTTGGCCCCTATCTCGCGATCTGGCTCCTCGTTACACAGGCCTGGGACGCCGGCTCGATCGGCGTGGTGATGTCGGTTACAGGATTCGCCACACTCGTTTTCCAGACGCCGGCCGGTGCGTTGATCGATGCCGTGCGCTGGAAGCGCGCCGCCATCGCCGGCGGTGCCGGTATCGTGGCCATTGCTGCTGTGGTCATGGTCGCAACGCCGAGCTTCGCCGTCGTCTTTGGCAGCCAGATTGTGCTCGGCGCTGCGGCAGCGGTTTTCACGCCCGCGCTGGCGGCCATTACGCTCGGCCTGACGGGACCTGCTGCTTACGGCGTGCGTGTTGCCCGCAATGAGGCATTCAATCATGCGGGCAACGCTGCCGCCGCTCTGCTCGCCGGCCTGCTTGCTCACCTCTTCTCTGCCGAAGCGATCTTCTGGTTGCTGGCGCTGATGGGCTTGCTTAGTGCCGCCTCGGCGCTCGCCATCGACGGCAAGGCAATCGATCACGACATCGCACGCGGCCTGACGACGGGCGACCACGGTGGCCTGCAGCCGTCCAGCCTCGGCGTACTGCTACAGGTCCGCGGCCTTCTGATGCTCACCGTTGCCGTCTCGCTCTTTCATCTCGGCAATGCCGCCATGCTGCCAATGGTCGGCCAGAAGCTGGCCCTGCTGCGCGGCGCCGACGTCGCCTTCACGTACATGTCGGCCTGCATTGTCGTTGCCCAGCTCGTGATGGTGGGCGTTGCCGCGCTGGCCGCGCGGTACGTCGACACTCTCGGCCGACGCCCGCTCTTCCTGATAGCCTTTGCCGTGCTGCCGGTGCGTGGCCTGCTCTACACGGTCACCGACGACCCGATAGCGTTGCTCGCCATCCAGTCACTGGACGGTATCGGTGCCGGCCTCTTCGGCGTGCTGTTTCCTGTGATGATCGCCGACCTTACACGCGGCACGGGCCACACGAACCTGGCGCTCGGCGCTTCGAGCATGATTTGGGGCGGTGCAGCTTCGCTGAGCTTTGTCCTGGCAGGAACGATGGCGAGCCTCGTCGACTACGACGCGGCCTTTATCTGTCTCGCGTTCATAGCGGCGGCCGGGGGCGCCGTGTTCGCCTTTGCCGTGCCAGAAACACGCGGCCTCTTGCCGGCCAAGAGCGGTGCGGTCCCGGCCGTGGGAGGTGTGTCGTGACCTTCCCGACCACCGTCAGCCATCTGCTGCCGATCGCGCTTCTGGCCGTGTCGAACGTCTTCATGACGGCGGCCTGGTATGGCCACCTCAAGTTTCCCCACGCTCCGCTCTGGACCGTCGTGCTGATCGGCTGGGGGCTGGCCTTCGTCGAGTATTGCTTTGCCGTGCCGGCCAACCGCATAGGTCACGTCGTCTATTCGGCAGCTGAGCTCAAGACGATCCAGGAAGTATTGACGCTGCTTGTTTTCGTTGGCTTCTCTGTTGTCTATCTGAAGGAGCCGTTGAGCTGGGCGCATGCCGCCGGCTTCGTACTCATTCTGGCCGGCGCGACGCTCATCTTCTGGGCGGGTTCATGACGGGCAACCTCGGCATATGCCACCATTGACCCTCGCGACTAGCCCGCGTGTCGGCGCAGATGGGCCAACAGCAATGCGTTGACCTTGTCGGGCACCTGGTCCGCCGCGTAGTGGCCGACGCCTGCCAGCACTTCGAAATTATACGGGGCCTCTATGAATTCGCCCGTTCCTTCGGCCGCCACACGTCCCACCGTGTCGTCGGCATCTCCCCAAATGTAGAGTGTCGGTACCTTGATCGGGCCAAGTGGCTGGCGCGGGCCGCTCGATCGATACCAGGCGAGCGCCGCCTCGAGCGCGGCCTCGTTGCCCAAGACGGACATGTGCGCGTCGGTCGCCGCCTCGGGCATGCCCTGACGCATGTGACGCGAGCGCAACCATTCGCAATTGTTGGCCAGCAGTTTCGGAACGGCGTCCGGCTCGAGAAAGGCCTTGTGATGTCCCGATCGCCGCTTCTGCTCACCGTCGGGCAAGGCCAGCGCGCGCAGGAACGAGGCGGGGTGCGGCCGCGACAGCATGGTAAGCGAGCAAAGCCGCTCGGGATATCGCGCCGCGATGATCCAGGAGAGGCTGCCGCCCCAATCATGGCCGACCAGATGAAACCGTCGGCCGCTCTGGCCTGCTGCGGCGACGATGTCGAGAGCGTCGCTCACCAAGCGGTCTATATGGTAGGCATCGAGGTCCTTCGGATCGGGACGAGCGCCGGGCGAATAGCCCCGCTGGTTGGGGGCGATCGCGAAATAGCCCGCGTCGGCCAGCGCGGGAACCTGGCGGTCCCAGAAATGCCGGGACACACCGAAGCCGTGAAGAAGCAGGACCGGCGCCCCGTCAGGCGAGCCCGCCAGAGAACAATCGAATTCCAGGCCAGGCGCCGTCTTGATCTTTCGGACGTCCATTCGCGCTTCCTCCTGCTCCAGATTCCATAGATTCTGGAGCAGCTTAGTCGATCTTCACGCCAGCATCCTTCACGACCTGCGTCCACTCGGCGACCTCGGACCTGATGAACTGGCCGAACTGGTCGGGCGTGGCGGTGACGACGGTGACGCCGCGCTCCTTGAACGACTCTTTGATCGCCGGCATCGCCAGCACCTTGTTGATCGCCTGGTTCAGTCGGTCGACGATCGCGGGCGGCATGCCGCGCGGCCCCACCACGCCGACCCAGCCGACAACCGAGAGCGCGATGCCGCCCTCGGTCAGGGTCGGCACGCCGGGCGCCGCGTCGGAGCGCTGCGGCGACAGGAGCCCAAGAGCCTTCAATTTGCCGCTCTGTACCAGCGGCATCGCGACGGTGGTCGTCTCGAAGCCAAGCTTCACCTCGCCGGAGACGAGGTCGGTGGCTGCCGCTGCGCTGCCCTTATAGGGAACATGCAGCAGGTCGGTGCCCGACTTCTTCATGAAAAATTCGCCCAGGAGATGGTTGGTCGAGCCCATGCCGAACGAGGCGAAAGAGAGCTTGCCGGGGTTGGCACGCGCCTGGTCGATCAACCCCTGCACGCTGTTGGCCGCGACCGAGGGATGCGCCACCAGCACGAAGGTGACGGTGCCGATCTCGGCGATGGGCGTGAAGTCCTTCAGCGCGTCGTAGGGCGGCGCGATCTTCACCGCCGGCAGGACGACCATCTCGGAGCCGGTGCCCAGCAGCAGCGTATAGCCGTCGGGCGCCGCGCGCGCGACCGAGGCCGCGCCGATGGCGCCGCCGGCACCCACGCGGTTGTCGACGACGACCGTCTGGCCCAGCTCGACCGACAGCTCCTTGGCGATGATGCGGGCCGCCGTGTCGGTGGCGCCCCCCGGCGCGAAAGCGGCGACGAGCGTGATCGGCTTGGTCGGATACGCGGGCTGGGCCTCGACGGGCCCAGGCAGGTTGAACGCAAGCAAAAGCACGGCAGACAGTATTCTGATCGACAGCATGGAGCCTTTCCCCCTTGAGAACCGGCTTCCCCGCCGGCGAACTGGAATCCTGCCGTCGTGCCGTTCCCTACTGCCGCTGGCGCATGATGCGCAGGGCGGCCCGGGAGGCCTGGCGGACATGGTGCTGCGAAGCCTTGCTGGCGGCCGATTCGTCGCGCGCGCACAGGGCCTCGAACATCCGGGTCAGTTCGTCGAGCGTCTCGGGAAGGCGGCCGGGTTCCGACATGGAGGTCCGGCGCAGCAGCACGATCCTGTTGTGCAGCAGCTTGAGCATCGAGCTCAGCACCTTGTTGCCACTGCCTTCCAGGATGACGTCGTAGAAGTCGCTGCTGAGCTCCAGCGTGCGCAGCACGTCGCCAGCCTGCGCGGCACGCTGCAGCTCGGCAAACACGCCCTCCAGCTTGCGCACGTGACTGCTGGAGGCGCGCAGCACGAAGCCCACGCAAGCCTGGCCCTCGAGAATGCCACGGACCTCGTAGATCTCCTCCGCGTCCTCGTAGGAGAGCACCGACACGACCGGACCGCGGTTGGGCACCAGCGTGACCAACCCCTCGGCCTCGATCTGGCGCAGCGCCTCGCGCAGCAGCGTGCGGCTGACGCCCAGTGTCTCCATGAGCTGGCGCTCCTTCAGCCGTTCGCCGGCGTCGTAGCGGCCCGACAGGATCGCCTTGCGCAACCCCTCTTCCGCCTGCTTGCGCAGCGGCGTGGCGCTCTCGGCGCCGTTCACGGCGGTCTCCTTGGCAACGGAGTCCTTCATCGCGAGAGCTCCCCGGCCGGCGTGGTCTCGACGATGCGCGCGTAGATCTCCATCGTCCGCGCCAGCTCGCGGGCCAGCGCCTCGGGTGTCGAGCCGACCCAGTCGTAGCCCTGGGAGACGAGGCGGTCCCGGAACGGCTTGTCCCCGCCCAGCGCCTTCGCGACGGCGGCCAACCGGTCGAGCAGCGACGCCGGCGTGCCCTTCGGCCCGAACAGGCCGAACCAGCCGTTGAATTCGAGCTGGGGCACGCCCTGCTCCTTGAAGGTCGGCACGTCGGGCAGGAGCTGCGTGCGCTTCTCGCCGCTGACTGCGAGCAACCGGATCTTGCCCTGCTTCGTCATCGCGTCGAGCGCGCTTGTGGTGAGGAACACGGACTCGACATGCCCGGCCAGCAGGTCGGTGATGGCCTGGGCCGAGCCCTTGTAGGGAACGTGCTCCAGCTTCGCGCCGGTCGCGCCGGCCAGCACCAGCCCGTAGAGATGGGCCGAGGAGCCGGCGCCGAAGGTGCCGTAGGTGACGGGCTTCATGCGCGCCGCCGCGATCGCCTCCTGCAGCGTCTTCCAGGGCGAGGTCGCCAGCACCGCCCACGCCGTGGCCGTCTCCGCCAGCAAGGTGGCCGGGCTGAAATCGGCCACCGGGTCGACGTCGCCGCGATGGATCAGCGGGCCGAGCGCGTGGGTGCTGGAGGTGCCCAGCAGGAAAGTGGTGCCGTCGGGCTTCTGCCGCGCGACGTGGCGGTTGGCGATGAGGCCGTTGGCGCCCGGCTTGTTGTCGACCACGAAGGTCGTGCCGGGCAGCAGCGCCGCCGCCGCCGCGGCGAACTCGCGCGCGAGCTGGTCCGCGCCGCCGCCCGGCGCGAAGGGAACGACGAGCGAGACGAGCGGCGGAAGGGAGGCGCCCTGCGCAAGCGGCGCGGCCGGGCGGCCGAGGCCAGCCGCCGTCGCGGTCGCCGCGGCCAGGGCCGACAGGGTGAAGAACCTTCGCTTCATCGAGAACCTCCGCAGTTCGCCTAGACGGTGGCGACGGGCGTCACGGGAGAGCCCACCGCGCCCGGGAGATTGAGGGGAGGCGCGGTCAGCAGGAAGCGATTCCTGCCGTTCTCCCGCAGCCATGCGGCGAGGTCGCGCAGGAACCACAGCTCGCCGAGATGGATGCCGTTCTTGAACAGGCAATGCTCGTGCAGCGGCAGCAGCGCGTGGGACGTCTGCGGCGCCTCCTTCGGCATCAGCTCGACAGCGAAATTGTCGGAGATGAGGGCCGCGATTCCGCTGTCGGTGATCCACGACAGGAGCCGCCGGTCGCGGCCGTCCAGCCCGGCGCAGGATCGCTGCAGAACCGCCGCGTCTGGCTTGCCGGCCATGCCGAGGATCAACTCGTCGAGGCCGGTATGGAAGCACACCATGTCGCCCTTCTCGATGGCGATCCCGTCCTGCTCCAGGATGCGCTGCAGGTCGTCGTATCCGACCGCATGGTTCTCCCGGCCGTAGTGGCGCGCGAGGTCGACCAGCACGGCCCGCCCCTGCACGCCGTGCCGCGCCAGGTTCTCGATGCCGAGCACGTCGGCGCGCGGGTTCTCATAGGTCGTCCACGCCTCGGTCCGCTCGCAACGCTCGGCCACCGTCAGGCCGTGGCGTGGGCGGTAGCCGTTGTAGAAGGTGATCTCCGGGGTGCCACTGCCGTCGGAGTCGAACAGGCTGCCCATGTGGGCGAGCCCGTCCCACTGCGTCGAATACTGCGTGTGCAGCAGCACGACGTCGTCCGACACGACATCGGTCAGCAGCGGGTTGTCGCGCTGCAGGGCAAAACAGAAGCACTGCTCGCCCGCGCTCTTGCCGGCGCGCAGGGTCGCGAAGCGCCGCGGCGGATGGCGGCTGGGATGCAGGGCGTTGCCGCCCGGAAGGTCGAGCGGCAGCGACAGGCTGAAGGTCAGCCCCGTGCGCGCCTCGGCCAGGCCCTTCAGCACCTGCTCGCGGCCGACCAGGTTCATGGCGCCGAGCTGGTCGTCGGGGCCGAACTCGCCCCAGTTCGAGCCTTCGGGCCGGTGCATCCAGCGCGCGGTCATACCTTGCCCTCGTAGCCCTGCCGTCGCGCCTCCGCGCGCTCCGCCGCCTTAGCGGCCTGCACGCTCGGCCGCTTGCCGATGCTTTCCAGGTAAGCCGAGAGGTTGGGCCACGGCGCGAGGTCGATATCGTGGTAGTGGGTCCACATCGCGATCGCGTAGCAATGGGCGTCGGCGATGGTGAAGGCCGGCCCGGTCAGGTACTCGCGATCCGCCAGATGTTCGTCGAGCAGCTTCATACGCGACACCACGAGCTGGCGCGCCAGCGGACGGTAGTCGTCCGGCGTCGTCTTCTTGAAGAGCGGCATGAACCCGCCCTTGTGCAGGTCGGAGGCGATGAAGCTCATCCACTCCATGATGCGGTAGCGCTTGAGCGTGCCGGGCGCGGCGCAGAGGTCGCTGCCGGGCCGCTGGTCGGCGAGGTACTGCATGATGATGGCGCCTTCGGTCAGATAGTCACCGTCGGGCAGCTCGAGCGCCGGCACCTGCCCCTTCGGGTTGACCTTGTAGTAGTCGGAGCCGTCAGGAAGCAGCTTGCGCGGCACGTCGACCCAGACGAGATCGAGCGGGATGCCCAACTCGCGGGCGACGATGTCGACTGCCAGGGAGCAGCCGCGCACTTCATGGAAAAACTTCATGGGGTCTCTCTGTCGCGAGGGGGATGGGAAGGCGCCGGATCAGGCTGCACGGACCTTGGCCTCCAGCGCTTCCTGGATGAGCTGCGCGTCGACGGCGGCGCGCACGGACGGGCGCGCGGCGATGCGCGCCATGTAGGAAGCGAGGTGCGGCCACGGCGAGACGTCGATGGCGTGCCGCTTCGTCCAGATGACGATGGCGTAGCAATGGGCGTCGGCGATGGTGAAGCGGTCGGCCGCAAGATAGTCGCGGTCCGACAGATGGCGGTCCAGCCATGCCAGGCGGCCGGCGATGTGCTGCAACGCGATCGGCCGGTAGTCGGGCGGCGTCGTCTTCTTGAAGAGCGGCATGAACCCACCCTTGTGCAGGTCCGACCCGATGAAGCTCATCCACTCCAGGACCCGGTACTTCTCCGCCCCGCGCGCCGTAGCCGCGAGGTCGCTGTCCGGTCGCTGGTCGACCAGGTACTGCATGATCGCCAGCCCCTCACTGAGGAACTGACCGTCCGGCAGCTGCAGCGCCGGCACCTGTCCCTTCGGGTTGACCGAGTGCAGGTCCGTGCCGTCGGGCAGCACCTTGCGCTGCATGTCGACCCAGACGATCTCGAGCGGGATGCCGAGCTCGCGCGCGACGATGTCGACGGCCAGCGAGCATCCGTGCGATTCGTGGAAGAACTTCATCATCGCTCGCCCCCGCCCCTCAGGCCGTCTTCGCCTGGCGCTCCGCCTCTTCGGCGGCCTTGACGGAAGGGCGCGACGCCACCCGGGCGACGTAGGCCGCCAGGTTCGGCCACGGCGCGAGGTCGATGTCGTGCAGCTTCGACCACATCAGGATCGTGTAGCAGTAGGCGTCGGCCACGGTGAACGCGGCACCGGTCAGGAACGGCTGGCCGGCGAGCACGCCGTCGAGCCACTGAAAGCGGTTCTTCAGGTTCTGCCGCGCGATCTCGCGATACTCCTGCGGCGTGGTGGGGCGGAACAGCGGTGTGAAGCCCTTGTGCAGCTCGGTGCCGACGAAGTTCAGCCATTCGAGGACGCGGTAGCGCGCCATCGTGCCCGCCGGCGCCAGCAGGTCGTTGCCGGACTTGCCGTCCGCAAGGTACTGCACGATCACCGGGCCCTCGGTCAGGAACTGGCCGTCGTCGAGCTGCAAGGTCGGCACCTGCCCCTTGGGGTTGACCTTGTAGTAGTCGGAACCGTCGCGCAGCTTCTTGGCGCGGACATCGACCCATTCGAGGGCGAGCGGGATGCCGAGCTCGCGGGCGACGATGTCGACGGCGAGGGAGCAGGCATGGGGCGTCAGGTACAGTTTCATCTCGGTCTCGCTGCTGATGGTCCGGTTCGGATTCAGGGTCAGTTCACGACGATCTTGCGTTCGGACACGATCCGCCCGTAGCGCTCCCGGCCGCGCGCGATCAGCGCCGCCAGCTCCTCGGCCGAGCCGTTGCCGACATCGAAGCTCATGGCTTCGAAGGACTTGCGCAGCTCGGGCGAGGCCAGCGCCTTCTTCATCGCGGCGTTGAGCGTGGCCACCACCTCGGGCGGCGTCCGGGGCGGCGCCATCAGGCCGAAGAAGCCGGTGATCGACAGGTCGGGGAAACCCGCTTCCTTCGCGGTGGGCACGTCCGGCAATGCCGGATCGCGCGTCTCGCTGGTGACCATCAGGGGCACGATCTGGCCCGACCGGATCTGCGCGAGCAGCGGCGCCAGCACCTCGTCCATGAGCTGCGCATCGCCGCTGATCACGGCATCGCGCGCCGACGTCGCGCCCTTGTAGGGGACATGCACGAACTTCGTGCCGGTGGCCGACATGAGGATCTCGCCGAGCAGGTGGTTGCTCGAGCCGACGCCGGCCGAGGCGAAGTTCAGCACGTCGGGCTTGGCGCGCGCCTGCGCGATCAGCTCGGCCAGGGTCCGCGCGCCGGTCGCCGGCGAGGTCACGAACACGAAGGGCTGCAGCGCGCCAAGACTGACCGGCACCAGCGTCGTCAGGTAGGTCTGGTCGGGATAGAGCACGGGCGCGACGGCCAACGTGCTGCCGCTGCCCCACAGCAGCGTGTAGCCGTCGGGCTCCGCCGTAGCCACGCGGCGCGTGCCGATGCGCCCGCCCGCTCCTGGCTGATTCAGCACAATCACGGGCTGGCGCAACACCTCCGACAAGGACTTCGCAACGACGCGCGCCGACACGTCGGTCGACCCGCCAGCCTCGAACGGCACGACGATGGTCACGGGCCGCTCGGGATAGGTCCCGGCCCACGCCGGCCCCGACAGCAGCAGCGCCATGGCGGCGCAGATACGCACGACCCTCCGAAGCAACCCCGTCATAGCCATCCCCTCATCGCTCGCAAAGACAGTACGACGATTCAATTAAGATACACAAGTCTCGTACTACAATTTTATTGAATACACCGATTTGAGCAGGCAAAGATGGCTCATGTGATCTCGGCCGCATGGAAATCCGGGGTCAGAACGTGGAATCACAGAACGATGGAGGGCCGGAAATGAAGGGCACGATTCTTGTTGGGACAGCGAGCCAGGGCTTCCTGCGCAGCGTCGACGACGGCGCGAGCTGGCATCGTCTCGGCCTCAAGGAGGCCATCGAGTTCGACGGCGTCGTGCGCAGCGTCGCGGTGCACCCGCACGACCCGAAGGTCGTCCTGGCCGGCGCCGACGCGGGCCTCTGCATCAGCAACGACGGCGGCGCGCATTTCTCGCTGGTCGACTCGCCGATGAACGGCCAGGCGGTATGGTCGATCGCGATCGATCCTGTCGACCCGTCCTACATCTATGCCGGCACGGGGGCGCCCTCGCGCGCGGTCATGTTCCGCTCGACCGACGCCGGCAAGAGCTGGGAGCGACTGTCGCCGGAGATCCCGGAATTCTGTCAGGGCGTCAATCGTCCACGCGTTCTCACGATCTGCGTCGATCCATCCAACACCGCCCAGGTCTGGTTCGGTGTCGAGGAAGGCGGGCTGTGGCGCAGCGACGACCACGGCGCCACGTGGCGGCGTCTCGATCCGGAATGCGGCATCACCAATTCCGACATCCATTGCATCTCGATGTTGCCGCCGGCCGCGCAACAGCCGCATCGGACTTTCGTGGCGACCGTCAACTCGGTCTTCACCAGCACCGACGGCGGCAAGGCCTGGAATGGCAAAGCCTCCAAGGACCGCTTCGATGGCCTCTATTACACGCGCGCCGTCCAGCCATTGGCCGGCGCCGGTGCATTGATGCTGGCGGTCGGCGACGGCACGCCCGGCACGCGCAGCCGCCTCTACCGCTCCACGGACCGCGGCGAGAGCTGGGCTCCCGCCCTGCTCCATGCCGAACCGAACTCGACCTTCTGGGCCTTCGCCGTCCATCCCGCCGACCCCGATCTGCTGTTCGCCGGCACCAAGTATGGCGATCTCTTCCGGTCGGTCGACGGCGGCCGGAACTGGCGCAGGGAATGGCGTTCCTTCCCGGAGATCACGGCGGTCGCCTGGACGCCTTTCGAGGCGCCCGTTCGGGCCCACCCCCGCTCGATCAACTGAACGGCGCGCTCCCGCGCCACCACCCCTCACCTGAAGACAGATGGAAGATGCGCACCAACAATCTCGGCGAGTTCCATATTCGCAAATGGTACCTGCAGATCGAGGACACCATGGCCAACGAAACCGGTCAGCTGGCCGACGGCGATCCGGTCCGCAAGATCGTCATCGGTGCGGCTTTGCATAACCCCCACTCGGGCCGGTTCGTCGCCGACCTCGGCGAGTCGATTCGGGCGTCGGCAGCACTGGGCCAGGAGTTCGGCCGGCGCATCCGGGACGCGACCGGCAACGCGCCGATCGAGAGCTACGGCAAGGCTTGCCTAGTGGGCGCGGCCGGCGAGTACGAGCACGGCAACGCCCTTCTCACGACAATCTTCGCCGATCCCGTGCGCTCGGCGATCGGCGGAGCCAAGGCCTGGATTCCCTCGACGGGCAAGCGCGGCGCGCCGGGCGCGGCGATCGATATCCCCCTCGCCCACAAGGACGAGCTCTATGTCCGCTCGCACTACGACACGATCAGCGCCATGTTCGCCGATGCGCCCGCCGCGGACGAAATCGTCATCGCCTTTGCCTTCGCGACGCGCGGGCGCCTGCATGCGCGGCTCGGCGGCCCAGGTGCCGAGAGGTCGCGGGCGGCATGACCGGGAGGGAGCGCCGAATGGAATTGCCTGAGGATGGCCAACGAGAATACAGGGTCCGGACACGGGACGGTCTTTCCCTGCGCGTTCTGGAATGGGGCCCTGCAGCGGCCGCGCCGGTCATCATGCTGCATGGGATCCGGGGCTATGCCCGGACCTTCGCTCTGCTGGCGCAGGGCCTGCTGCCCCATCACCGCACCATTGCCTGGGATCAGCGTGGGCGCGGCGCGAGCGACTGGGATCCGGCCGGCAACTACTACAACGACACCTATGTCCGCGACATCGAGGACGTGGTCGGCCATCTCGGCCTCGACCGCTTCGACCTGCTGGGCCATTCGATGGGTGGGATCGCCGCCTATGTCTACGCAGCGACCCACCCTGAGCGGATCCGGCGGCTGGTCATCGAGGATGCCGGCCCCGGCGCGTCGGAGGACAGCGCGGGCTCCGTCCGCATCCGCCAGGAATTGCTCGCCGCTCCCCGCTCGTTCGAGAGCTGGGAGACCGCTGTCGCATTCATGCGGGCACTGCGCCCGAGCGTGACCGAGGCCGCGCGCCTCGACCGGCTGCGCAACATGCTGAAGCAGCATCCCGACGGGACATGGAGCTGGCAGTACGACCACGACGGCATCGCGAAGGCGCGGTTGGACCCGGCGCCTTCCCGAACTGTCGATCTGTGGCCGCATGTCGAGGCGATCCGCGCGCCAACGCTGGTGCTCCGCGGCGGTCGATCGGACTATTTCAAGCGTGAGACCGCCGAGGCCGTCGCCGCGCGCAACCCGCTCGTGCGCTGGAAGGAAGTGCCCGACGCCGGCCACTACATCCACGACGACCAGCCCGACGCCGTCAGGGACCTGGTCTCCGCCTTTCTCGCAGAGGCGGGCTAATTCGACATCGCTCGATCCCGCGACTCACAAAACCTCGGACGGGAACGACCGACGAACTTCCCGCCCAGTCCCATCGGATGGGAAGAGCGAACCCGTTTCCGCTCAAGTGACGCCGCTGTGGCGAGTTCGGATTGAGACGACGCTCGGTAGGCATTGGACCGACGACGCGGATGCGCCCTGTCCCTGCCCTATCGCTGATTCCTGCCGCTTCGGAGGATCGACGAAGTTCACCTGCCGGATCATGTTCTGATGGTCTTGGCGATTGTCGAGCTCGAACAGGCCGGCGTGGCGCATCGCCATCTCGAGGGCCTCGATCTTCGGCCAGAGCTTGATCCTCTTGGGCGTGCCGTCCGGCCACTGCTCGATGCTGGCGATGACGGCACGCACGTCCTCGTCGAGATCGGCGAGCGGGATCAGCCGACCTTCGGCATCGAACAGCCGGCCGATGTCGCCATAGGCCACTCGCGCTACCTCGCGCAGGGTGCGAACCGTGTCGAGCTCGGCCAGGAACCTCTGGGCGGCGCTGCGTGCCGATCGGCCCTTGCCATAGCCCACCGCGACCGCCGCTTGTGCGCGCCCGCGGCTCGGCGACAGCGCCTTGCGCGGCCTCCTTGCAGGCTTGGGTACGCTTTGGAGCGCACTCTCGCGCGACGGCTCGCTGTCGGAAGAGCGGGAAGCAACGGCAGATTGTGGAACATGGGCCATGAGGCGGCACTCCTTCTCTGGGCAAGTCGGCGTCGTCACGACGCGATAGGCGCATCATAGCAAGTTGTCCGAGCGCTACCGCGCAACCCCAGAGCCAACGAGTCCCGGCGGGCTCTTGTGCCAGACATCGTTCGCCAGAGCCTTATCCAGCCCATATGCGTACAGGGCCTGCATGTACGCGGGATTGAACTCCCCCAGCCTCACAGAAGGTTCGAAATCTTCGCCAATGAAGGCCAGATTGAAGTCAACTCCATCGCGCTTTGCGACGAAGTAGGCTCGGACAACATCGTTCGATCCGCCAGCAGCCACCATCGTCAGGATGGCACGTTGCGCTATGGAAATCGTTCGGCGTTCCGTTTCGCCATGGGCAGGACCAAGGCGACCATTTCGAATGATATAGGCGCGAAATCTTCGTAGGCTATTTGCCGCCAGCGGGCCGAGCGACGGAGGATACACGAACAGCTGCGCCATCGCGCCGCCGTCCACGTGCATTTCCTGATACTTTTGGCCATCGAGCTCGACATCCAGGAGCACCGGCTGAAAGGCACCCGGAATGGCCGAAGAAGCGCGCAGGATCTTCCTGAAGAGGTCCAGGCTGTCGGGATGTCCGCTCGCGGCGATAGCGCCGATGTTCCAGATCACAAGCCGCTGGGCATCGAGGTCGGTCGTGCCTATGAGGAGCAAACGGCCCTTGGCGTATTCCCCGGCAATTCTTTCGAGAAGCAACCAATCGGCATAGTGCCCGATAAGCTCGGCAAGGGGCGTCGTGTCGGCCATGCCGTCGTCATACAAAGCGGCGGTGAGCGGACGCCGTCGGAATATTCTGTCGGCCGTCATCGTCGTGTAGAGGTCGCGCAGCAGCGCATCGTAGTCGGAGCCGAGGAAGGCAAAAGGAGCGATCAGGGCGCCCGTGCTTACGCCCGTGACAACCTTGAAGGCGGGGCGCGTGCCGACCCGGCTCCAGCCCTCGAGCAGGCCCGCCGCGAAGGCGCCATTGTAACGACCGCCCGAGATCGCCAGAAAGCTGATCGTCCCGTCCCCGGACGACTGCGGGTCCGCCGAACGTCCGCGCTCGGCCGCCAGCCTCGCCTCGGCGATCAGGGCGGTCGCATCGCCGTCCACGAAATAGCGTGCATTCGCGAGCCCCAGCGGCTTCGCTCTTTCGTAGCCGGCCCGCGGCACCGATGGTTGCCGCGCCGGAATGGTGCATCCTGCGGCGGCAAATCCGAGCGACAGCATTCCCGCAGTCACGGCCCTTCGTTTCATCGCCGTCTCCCGGTGCATTCGATGGGCGCCGCAGACATGTGCCGCTCGGAAAGGGCCGCCGACCTTAGGATATGCCGATCACGGCCGCACGAGCACCGCGACGACACGTTTGATCCAGTCCGAGTCTGCGGGCCGTCCTGTCACCAGAAGGCGAAAGTACATCGCACCGGCCGCCGCCCCCAGAATGGCCTCGCTGTCGGCGGCTGAAGAAATCTCTCCCCGCGCAACGGCCCGCTGAAAAATCACCTCGATCGCCGACCAGCGCCGATCCCACAGGCTTCGCTGGAACTTCTCCGCTGCTCCCCCGGGCGGTGCTTCCATGGCGGCGCCCAACGCCGCCCGCCCGACGGGACTGCGGAGAAAGCGCGCCAATTGATTGAGCGCATAGGACAGATCGCCGGCCAACGAGTCGGTATCGGACAGGGCGATGTCTGCATCGACGCGCGCGGCGATCGCGTCCAGCACGAGGGCCGACCGATCGGGCCACCGTCGATACAGCGTCGAGCGATCCACCCCGGCTTCGGCGGCAATCGTCTGAAACGTGCAGTCCGCCAGGCCTCCACGGACGAGAGCTGCAATCACGGTATCGAATATCCGCGTCGACACCTCGGCCGTCCGTCCACCAGGCCGACGCACCGGTGCCGCCTTCGCGCGAACTTTTCTCGTCGCATTTGACATTTCGCTCCTTGGTCGCTAATGCGACATTTGTTGCATTAACAGAATGAGGCCGACATGACCACCCCTATCAAGGTTCATCACCTCAATTGCGCATGCATTCAAGGACTGTCGATCCACGGCCGGCACCTGGCCTGCCACTGCCTGCTGCTCGAGACGCCGCAGAGTGGACTCGTGTTGGTCGATACCGGTCTGGGCACGCCCGATTTCGAAGCCCCGGCACGGCGGCTGGGCGCCGAGTTCGCCTACGGGTATGCCCGCCCGAAGCGGGATCCTTCCATGGCCGCGCTCAATCAGGTGCGAAAGCTGGGCTTCGATCCAAAGGACGTTCGCCACATCGTGCTGACGCATATGGATCTCGACCACGTCGGCGGCTTGTCCGATTTTCCACACGCGACCGTCCATCTGCACAAGTTCGAGCTGGACGCGGCGATGGCCAGAGCCTCGTTCAAGGCCAAGCGACGCTACCGGCCCTTGATGTGGGCCCACGGTCCGCAGTTTGCCGCCTATGTCGACGAGGGCGAACGCTGGTTCGGATTTGAAGCCGTCCGGAATCTGAAGGAGCTCCCTCCCGAGATCCTGTTCGTTCCCTTGTTCGGGCACACGCTCGGCCACTGCGGCGTGGCCGTTCAAGACGCCGAAGGCTGGATGCTTCATGCCGGTGATGCCTACTTCGACCCGCGTGAAATAAACGGGCCGACGCGTCGCTGTGCTATGATGGTCGGCCTGTTTCAGGCGATCGTTCAGACCAATCGCAAACAACGGCTGTACAATCAGGGCCGGCTGCGTTCCCTGCGGGCGCGTCATCCCGAGGTCAGGGTCTTCAGCGCCCACAATCCCTTCGAGATCCCCTCCGCCGCTCCGGTTCCCGCGCGCCCTCTTCGCCTTCCCGAGAGCGCATCGATGGGCTCGGCCGCGCCGGCCTAGAGCATTTTGCTTTCGGCTGAACTCAGGGTTCCGGCGACCGTGCAACCGACGAAACAAGACGCCGAGACAGTGCAGTACTCGGGAAACCGGGGCCGCCTAGTTTCCCTCATCGACGAACGGCATCCCGCCGCCCGAAAACTCCAAGGGAGATCATCATGTTCAAGACCGTCCTCGCCGTTGCTTCCTTCACCCTGCTCGCCGTCGCCGCCGGCTCGTCGGCCCACGCCGGCCGCATGAGTGGTACCGGCGGCATGAACGGCCTCGACACGACCAATGGTATCCCCACCTACAACGGCGTGGTCGGAACGAACGGCGTCAGCGGAAGCAACGGCCTCAACGGGAGCAACGGCCTTGTCTCGGCCAACGGTTCCGGTACGACCAACAGCAAGGTCGGCTCGGATGCTGAAGGGTTCCAGATCCACGCGATCGAGATCGAGCTGCCGTTTGTCCGCCGCTGAAACCGGCCGGTGAAACCTCCGGAAGACCGGTGCTCCTGACCCAGGGGCACCCGTTCTTCCTTTCGCACGAACGAACCGATGGAGACACCGAGGCGCAAGCAGTAGCGGATCGGCGCTCCAATGAGGGCGAGAATCTGCCGCTGGAAGCTCGACACAAGAGGCCGTCCCGAGCGTTTGGCTGCACTCGGGAGATTCACTGAATTGACGTCACAGACGGTAGTTCAGGGTCAACATCGCTGTCGTGCCCGCCCCGGGCACCGCGCGGCCACCGTCCGATGCCATGATGCCTTCGTAGTACATCGTGTTGAACAGGTTGTAGACGTTGAGGCGCACTTCGTACTTCGGCTGTTTGTAGGCCGCCGTCAGGTCGAAGCGGGTGTAGGCCGGCACCATCACGGTGTTCTGGTTGTTGGCGTAGCGCGCGCCCATGTAGTAGACGCCGCCGCCGAACTCGTAGGTCTCCTTGATCGTGTAGGTCGTCCAGAGATTGGCGGAGTCTTTGGGTGTATTGAGGGGCACGTTGCCCGTCGTGTTCACGGCGGTGCCGTTCAGGATACGGCCATCGAGATAGGCGTAGCCGCCGAACACCTGCCACTCCGGCAGGATGCGGCCGGCGAAGCCGACGCGGGCGCCCTGCACCTGGATCTGCCCCGTGGCCGAGAACGTGCCGTCGGCATTGGTCGTGCGGGCATTGTTCTTGATGATGCGGAACAAGGCGCCGTTGAACGAGAGATTGCCCTTCAGAAGGTCGTACTTGGCGCCGAGCTCGAAGCCCTGATTAGTCTCCGGCGGCAGGTTCGTCGTGCCGGTCGTCGAGGTGAGCTGCTCGAGCGAGGGGTTGAACGAGGTGCTGTAGGAGAAATAGTAGGATTGCTCCGGCGTCGGCTCCAGGATGATGCCGGCGCGCACGCTGGTGTAGGTGTCGGTCTGCGTATAGTACGGCGCCGTGGTGTTGCCCGCGGTGTTGGCCGAGTTCACTGAGTTGCCGATCTGTGCGGCATAGATGTCCCAGCGCACGCCGCCGACCAGCTTCAGCCAGGGCATGACCTGGATCGTGTCGTTGGCATAGATGCCGAGCCCCAGGGCCTGCGAGGAGGCATAGTTCCCGGGGACCGACGGCGCGTTCGCCGGGGAATCGCCACCCGTCGTGAAGCCGGCCGGCACGCAGCCGACCGACCCTGCCGGCAGCGCCGTGCCGTTGCAGGTGCCGGTGCGGCTGAACGACTTGTTGGTGTAGGATTCGTAGTTGAGATCGAGGCCGGCCAGCATCGTGTGCCCGACAAAGCCGGTGTTGAACTTGGCCGTCAGCTCGGTCTGGTTCTCGACCGTAATGTCGTTGATGTTTCGGTCGCGGCTGATCTGGCGGATGTAGAGCTGGTCGAGCGGCAGGCCGCTGACGACCGGGCCGCCCGTCCAGGCGGCGGGCGCTGCGACGAACGAGCCGTTGGCGGCGAGCGAACCGACCGCGGCGCCCGATGTTTCCCGCACGCTCGTATTCACCCAGACGAACTCGGTCTGATTGCGCAGGCTGAGGCCCTGATTGAACTTGTGATCGACCGTGGCGTTGAGCGCGATGACATCCTGCGCCGTATAGTCGTCGTTGAAGCCGTAGGCCGTGTTGCGCGGCACGTTGATCGGGAAGCCGTTCACGGCGGGCACGCCGTAGGG